>Ga0066850_10000678_pt1 | contig 18195 bp, 12 predicted proteins | sample ETNtaG_4_FD_67282 | JGI IMG/M metagenome (GOLD analysis project Ga0066850, IMG submission 67282) | Marine microbial and viral communities from oxygen minimum zone, Eastern Pacific Ocean - ETNP201406SV67 | ecosystem: Environmental > Aquatic > Marine > Oceanic | place: Pacific Ocean: Eastern... | reverse complement strand
TGACATCTGGATTGGTGAGATTGATGTCTCTACCTGCTGCAACCAACACCCCACCAATTTCACCAGCAATTTCGCGACTTGACCAACCCTCTATTCTCTCTCCCGAACGACTAGATTTGACTGCGACTGACCCTTGAATTTCCAATGCGAGAAATGATGCAGATACACTTTCAATTGTATTTTCTATTGAAACAATCCCTCCGGGGCTGAAGACTTCAGAAATCAGACTAGAGCGGGCAAGAAAATTGTCAGCTTCTGATGAGTCGCAAATGAGGGCATTTGAATGTATGAAATCACAGGAATCAATCAACTGCGTGGCCTCTTTTCGAAAAAGACCTGGGTGCCAACCCGCTCCGATAACCACTGATTTTGTCATTTTCGAAAGACCTCTTGCGCGTGCGCGTCTGTACTGCTCCGCAGCACTCCCACCGCCTTAATCCTATAACGGTCGCACCTGTCCCATCGCTTCATGCGCGCGCGCGGGAGAGGGGCATTGGTACTGTTCGGCGTACTGTTGTTTGCCAGTTTGTTCGCAACCATCCCCACCACTGCACAAGAACCCGGTGCGGGCGTGATGCAATCTGATGATGCAAAAAATCTCACTTTTGATCAAAATCGAATGTATATGTATGGCAATAGCGATACAGGGGCACCTGACACATGGTCAATGTGGACACATTCTGCTTCTAATGATGTCAATTCAGATGAAAGTGTAGGTGAAGGTAACATCCCCGGTGCAGGCAATCAAGGAGGAGGGCCTCGTACTTTCACTTGGGATGGGACAAACCCTGTCTCTGAAGCACTTCCCATTGACAATTCAATCGCAATCACCGGAAAAGTGAAACTAGTGATTTATTGTGATTTATTGGAGCAGAATACCTGCACAAAGCAAACCGACATTGTTTTGCGACTCGGCAATCGAGATTTGGCTGTACAAACAGTTACAGAACCCGATGAAGATGATTTCTACGAATTTGAATTCTTTGTGAATGTTGAGGAAGTGCCTGCAGGAGAAACTTTTGGACTCCGAATCTCGTTCCAAAAACCATCAAGCACTGATGGTGGGTATACGCTTTATCTTGGAAATGGTAACTCATTCATGGACATCCCCGTATTGCCACCTTACGAACCAGTGGTCCCTGGACTAGAAGGAGAGTCGTATGTATCACCATATGAACAAGCCTCTGGATTTAATTTAGAGTCGGCGAATTCCACATCATTTCTTGGATTGGTTGTTTGGGGTATTGTTGGAATCGGTGTATTTTTTGCAGGGTTCATGCTTATTCCTCCAATTCCTTTGAAAGAACTTTCAATTCTATTCACGGGATTAGGAATATTGGTATCTATGTTAGTCGCACCAATCATTGCAGGCCCACTCCAAGTGAACAAAATCAATCCTGCCGATGATCCCGATATTTGGACAATTGAACAATTGGTCCAACTTGATGTAAGGCCCGATTCATTCATTGGGGACACTTTCGTTAAAGGTTATGAATTTTCCATCTATATTGAATATGATAGTGTATTCACAACACCAGACCGTGGTGAAATTATTTCAGGATTGGGTTATCAAGAACTGTCTGGCATCTTTGAAGACCCTGAAAACCCTACACGTGGTAAGGAATATGTTCAGAAATACTTCTCATTGTTTCACATTGACCTTCGGCCCGGACAAGCAGTTCTAGTTACATCGAAGATTGTCAATTCAACAGATGCTAGTGGGGTGACTACACTGGTTCCATTGCATGCCTGTATCACTCCAGATCAAGGAGAGGTTTGTCCTGAAGTCAAAGATGTGGATGTCACAATTGATGGTAAAGACACAACAATCTTCGCAATTCAACACGATTATTGCGAAATCATTGGAATTGATTCCTCATGGGGTGGTTATGCCCACATAGTGACTGTTCTAGGTCTTTTAATGGGAGGCATCGGATTCTGGATGGCGTTCAGAGAAACCAAGGATTATCAAGATGATGATGATGAAACTGATGAGGACATGGAAGATGCACTTGATGACCTCGATGATTTATGAGGCGGCTTGAATGGGCTGTAATCTCAAAGATTTAGCATCTCCCGAGTCCATTGAATTGAAGGACCTTGCAGGTGAAAGAATTGCAGTTGATGCTTTCCTGACCGCATACCAATTCATCACCAGCCTACGCGCGCGAGGAGAAGGAAAAGATGGAACTTATCTACGGGATAGCAAAGGGCGTCCTGTCTCACATCTCATGGGATTTCTAGACAGAAGTGCCGCCTTGGTTGAAGCTGGAATTGACCCTGTGTTTGTGTTTGACGGAAGACCTCACGAACTGAAGTTTGAAACATTGGCGCAACGCAAGGAGCGAAGAGTCAATGCCGTAGAGAAATGGGAAGCCGCTATTGAGGCAGAGGATTGGAAAGCAGCAGACAAACTCGGGGCACAAGTTGTATCCTACAGCCGAGAAATGGTACAGGAAACTCAACAAATGCTTGACCTATTGGGAATTGCTTGGATTGAAGCACCAATGGAAGCAGAAGGGGCTGCAAGTGTATGGTGTCGTCAAGGTCAAGTTGCCGGAGTGGCAAGCCAAGATTGGGATGTCCTGCTGTATGGAGGTCCAGTGATGGTGAGAAATCTAACCAGTCATGGAACGAAAAAATTTGGACGCTTGGTGACGGCTGAACGGATTGTTTTAGCAGACCTCCTCAAAGAGAATGAAATTACGCAAGAGCAATTGGTAGACTTGGGAATCATGGTCGGTACAGATTTCCACCCAGGGATTCGAGGAATTGGTCCAAAGACCGGTTTGAAATTAATCAAGGAATTTGGAACCATTGAAGCAATTTGTGAAGCCAAAGAAAAGGAATTACCTGAAAGGCTAGATGAAATTCGTGATTTATTCATGAATCATCCAATCTCTGGTGAATTGCCCCCTTCAGGAATGACTGACGAAGATGGACTGAAAAAATTCTTGATTGATGAACGTGATTTCAGTGAACGACGAGTGACTCGGGCCCTTGAACGAATGAAGTCTGCCGGTAGAATGAGGGGAAAAGGACAAACGAGTCTTTTTGAATTTTAATTCAGATGAATTCAATACTACGGAATTTTTCCTTGGGAACAATGAGAACGAAGGAATCACTCGATCTAACAAAGGATCGATTTTGGTGGTGCCTACTCGTTCTAGGAATTGGGCTCCACTTATTGGTATCATTTACCAGTGATTTAGGATTGGATGCCCACGTTCATGCAACTTATGTTACAACCGATGAATCATCAGGTGAAAATCGTCTGGATTGGGGACATACTCGGCCACTGGATTCTGATGCATCTAATCCGGAATATGGTGGAGACATAGATGACAGATATGCTGCTTGGCACACTGTTTTTCGAGTAAGTTTTGCGCTTTTCGGAACATCTGAATTGGCATTGCATTTTGGAGCATTGGTCATTTCTGCTTTGGTACTATTCGCTGTTTGGTATACAACTAGAGATCTGTTTGGAAAGCGGAGTGCGTTAACATTGACTGCATTGGTTTCAATACATCCAACATTCCTGTTTGCGGCTGGGAGAGCAAACCCTGAGGAATTGATGTTACTAACAATGATTGGATATACATATGGAATGATTATGTTGACTAGAAAGAAATGGGTTTCTGGACTCCCACTAATTATTATTTCAACAATTGTTGGTGTTTCAATCAAAGGAATTCCTGTTGAAGTTGCATTGTTCGTGATTATTGGGTCCATCTTATTGACCAATCTACAATCAATGAAACTCGTACAAGTATTGAGATATGCTGGTTTATCTGTAATTTTAATATTCATCCTCGGAATTCTTGTTTCATCAAATGGGACTCTCTCTATCGTCAAAGAAGCGCCCCTCAGATTCCTTTCTGCGATACCAATTGCTGCGTTTGATGTCATATTGATTTACTCCCTGTTTGGTATGGTACTGTGGCCTTTCATTCGCAAGGACATTCTAAAATTAGAATTAGATCGCGAATCAACTCTAATTGTGGGAATTATTGCTGTAACAACAATTGGGATCACGCTTTACGTATCTGCACAATGGACACTTGAATCGTTGAGGTGGGAATCTTCCTGGCCATGGGCAACATGGACTATGGGTAACAATGGCAGATATGCATCGATGATTATGGTTCCAGCATTCTGGTTGTTATCGCATCTCAATCAGAATATCGATTCAAGCATCGAATCACTTGATTCATTGGAAGTGCAAAAAAAATCAGTCCTCATTGGAATTCTACTCGTGTTACCAATATCATTCTTAGTAGGTGTACATGGGCAGACAATTTGGACAGAAGAGGCTGCAAGTACATTATCAAATCAAAATATTGAGGATTCTGACTTCTTACTGGTTACTGACGAGACAATGGGAATGCATTGGCTCTATACATTTCATCTTGAAGTGGATTCTGATAATCAAAGAAATATCACAGGTCATTGGAGAAGTGATGATTCTGGTTGGAGTGAAGAGTTGATTTCCGGAACTCAAATTGAAAACCGAGGAGACCTTTCGTCTGTAGATTGGGTGATTCTATCTCCAGACATAGAATGGTTGAATCCACCTGATAACTGGAATCTAGTTTCGACGGGGGACGTCGATTTGTTGAATGGCGGAGGCGAATGGGAAATGTGGAGTACACAAGATGGAATTATCCCGTTCTGAAACGTGAGAGGTCCCCGCCTTGGCCGAAGCCAAAACGGGGACACACACGTTTGAATTTCAAGCGTTCTTGTCGGCCTGAACTTGGATGCGCACATCTTGTGCTGCACCCTTTGTGGCCTGCATTGCCTTACGTACGCGAGTACCTGCGGCGGAGTTTCCTCTGTCGTGCTTTCCAGCATCAACGAGGGCTTCATTCAACGTGTCAATCATTCCTTGTACCATGTCTGCTACTGACATAGGGCCCGCCCTCTGAAGAACGCTATTAATCATTGACCATAGGACTTCGGCGATATTATCGAAAAAACCTCGATTCTGGTCTGCAATGGGGCTTACCCAATCCTGAGTGAATCAGACCATGTTCACGCCGAAGCAAATGGGCCGGTGGGTGCAAATCTCAATCATGAGGTTCGAATAAACGAACTGTCGGCCTGCATGGTCCAAGCGGTACCATCTGGTGACAAGTATACTGTCTCTCCAGCATGACCAGTGACATACTGGCCTCCTGGTGTGAGTTGGGTATAATCTGGTACGGAATTCACCACTGGTGCTGCTGCGGGGGCAGCAACCGTGGTGGTTGCAGCAGGCATAACAGGCTCAGTTCCCCAAGCTACTGTTGAGATATCTTCCTCTTCTTCTCGTCCACCACGTAGCAACATGGCTGCAAGAGTACCTGCTACCACAAGAAGAACAACCAAGGTGATTACTCCAACGATGACCATTCCATTCATGCCTCCATCCTCAGATGCTGCGCCTTCATTATTGCCATTGTTAGTATTGTTAGTATTGCTAGTAGCGTTATTTGTTCCATCAGTTTGTCCATTTGGATCAACTGCGCCTTCTTCAGTTGCTAAATATGATACTATCTCAGATTCATAATCGAATCCATCGGTACCAATTGCGGTCACATGAAGTTTAACTTCATCGAAGTTGGCCAATCCATTTCCTGAACTTGGAGCTGTAACAAATGTGTGACCTGCTATGAATGCTGAGGAGTCGAGAGTTTCAATACCTTGCTCATAGCAAATTCCACTCAATGTGTTACAAATCTGCCACTCTGTTTCGATGTTGGTCAATTCTACATCACTAAGTTGAATGATGAAGAAAGTTGGGTCCTTACCGACATTTAGGTCTGTAGCCACTGCATCAATGTCGCCATTGCTACCGTCCGTACTCCATGCCAATGGGATACTGTCGACAACATTCACCATTAGGGCCCACTGACCCATGTCTCCATGAGAATCTGAGGCAGATATCTGAATCAAATACGGTCCAGAGGAGCTGTATGTTGCAGTAAGCATTCCAGAAATTGGATTGTACTGAACCATTCCTTCTGGGCCTGAAGTGGCCTGTGCCCAAATCTCTGCATCATCATCATCGATGTCCGAAAGGCGAGAAGAAAGATCCAATTCGAGAGGTTTGTCGACCTGAACCATGAGGTTTTCAAGACCTGTTTGATCAAATCGTGGTGCGTCGTTTACATTTTGTACGTGTACGTGTATTGGCGTCTCACTGAGTTGACCGTCCGTATCTGTAGCACGAACTGTAATCACTACACTACCAAATGCGTCGTCATCAAGTGCATTCGCCATCAGGTTGTTGCCGTATATTTCTGCATCCAATACATCGGATGGTTCTATTGAAACAATTGCCAATGAAAGATCCATTGCACTAGTCGGGTTTCCATTTGAATCAGTATCAGTTAGGAATTGTGTGAGGCCTAATTGAACGCTGCCTCCCTCGTTATACGACTGGGATGGGACGCTTGACCAACGAGGCTGGCCATTCTCAATTACATTGAACAAAAGTGTACCTGTGTTGGTATCTTCTCCATCGCTGATTGTTATACCAATACCTTGTGGTTGTGGGTTACCCATGTTGTCCCACTGCATTGTTGCGAAATTAACTTCTATTTCCCCATTCGATGGATGCCATGCAATGAATGATGGGTCTTGGCTCGAAATGACCAAGTTATTCAATGGTGTCTCTGCATCACAAACTAGCCCTGCTAATGAGACTCTTTCATTGGACTCTACTTTGACCGTGGGCAGACCGGGGAATGATGGGCATGTGCTTGGTGCATTCCCTGGCTGGTTTGGGTCAATTACCTGTGGTAGACCATTCATAAGACTGAATGCACCGCTAGCAACCTTCCAATCACTGCTTTGTCCTCGGGCGTCTGTTAATCTAGCACGAACATCGTAATCTCCACTGCCTGCTGTACTAACGGGTTCAACAGTGAACACATATCGCTCATACTGGGTTCCTGCTGCAGTTAGGCTCATTGGAGCATTTACCCAATCTGAACTCCATGAGGAGGTTCCCGTTTGAGATACCTCGAATTCGGGGGTCATTGTTGCCATTGTGTCTACACTATCTCTAGGGTTCCCTGTGACATCAAAGTCTAGATCTCCACCTCGGGCGATTTGAGTGACGCCATCAGCCATCGGTGTATCTGTAGTCGGGATGTAATCATGACTAATCCACGTATCCCTTCGATTGTTGGATACCGGGTCACTCTCACCCATGGTGTTGGACAATCGTACACGGAATGATTCGAGGCCGTTCGCGTCCATGGTCAAACCTGTGGTATCAAACTGCGAAGTGACTACTTGCGTTTGACCGACGTTTAGGTTGTTCAAACTCACTGCTTGACCTATCGCGTTCTCAGTCGCACCTTCTACGTGGTACAACTGAATCGTACCACCATCGGAATAGTCCTCTGTACCAGTGTTCTTCACGGTTCCCGAGATAGTCAGAGTTTCACCAGCAAGGAAGCCCTCAAGATTTGAATCATCATTGGTGATAGTAAGGTCTGTTACTGAAAGATCCAATGGGTTCATTGTAGAGTCTACTGCATGGTAAACGTGCTCTGACGTACCACCGACTGATACACTGTTACCAGACATCAAAACACCGATCACGATGGCTTTTGACAAACCACCAGGGACGACAGATGTAGGAACTGAAGACCAAGTGGATGTTTGAACGTTTGAGGTCAATGTGACGCTTTCAAATGATGTGCCTGAGCCACCATTCTTGGATTTGTATGTGTCACCTGATGTCAACCAACCCATCCAACAATTGTATCCGTGTGGAATACCGGAGGTGTAACTGTATCCAGTGCAGTCCTCGTCAACAAGGGCTGCGTACAATTTCATGTTGCTAGCTGGACTTCCTGAGCCAGTGTAACTGTAGGAGATTGAAATGTCATAAGTGCCACCGTTTTGACTAATCCCTGCACTCATTGCATAGTCGTTAGTGGTTGAAGCCATGCCTCCACCGGAAGAGTACAATGCGTCGTAAGTCGTGTATTGGTTGTTCGCACCACCTTGATTTTTATCGGTACGGTCTCCAAAGTAAGCGTCTGGTGCACCACCTGTTGACCAAGCCCAATTGTAGGGAGCAACATTTCCTGCTCGAGCGGTGTCCGTGTCCCCATACGAAGCAGACATGTATGTGATGTAGACATATTCCATTGGGTGGTTTTGCTTAATCGAGTGGTGAGCATCTGACCCCCCTCCTGTCTTTGAGCAGTGACCACAATTATCTGATGAAATATACTGTCCGAAAACAACGTGCCCAGGGCTTGTTGCTTGGGATGGATATTCAATCACTGGCTCATCTTCGAGTACTTGATTTTCGATATCGTTCGTTGATTCCCTGAAGTCTAAGATCCCATTCATCGAAACCAATACCATGGTGGTTGCAATCAGTAAAGTGTTCAGATAGCGCATGCTCATGATTCCTCCTGTAAGGAGGACGCTATAAAAAAACACCCTCTAGCGGTTTCTTTACTAATTTTCTGGAATTGTGGATAACAATGGATGACTGCGGCTTATCGGGAGGGTTTTTACAAATCCCTAAATGCAAATGCTGACCCCGCAGGGTCAACATAGGATGAAATGAGCATGAGTGACGCAAAGTTTCCGGGGATTCCTGCGACTTCAGATGGCTCAGGACACATTGTTCATGTTGAGACAAATATTACTGAAGGTTCCTGTGCATATCCGATCACTTCGTCAACATCCATGGGTGTAGGATATGGGCAAGCTGTGGCCAACGGAAAGGAGAATCTCTGGGGCACTCGATTGATTTTCCTTGAACCTGAATCTGAGCACTCAAGCGCATCTGCTGCTGAAGGATATGCACTGGCTGGAGGCAGGGTGACGAATTTTACCTCTGGACAGGGTCTCATTCTCATGAAAGAAGTGCTCTATGTGATTAGTGGTAAACGTCTCCCAATCGTCTTCCACATCGGTGCTCGCGCAATGACCAGTCAGTCCCTCAATGTCCACGCTGGGCATGATGACATTATGGGCGTCTCTGATGTTGGTTGGGGAATTGTGTTTGCTCGCAATGCTCAGGAAGCTGGAGATTTAGCACTCATCGCCCGCAGAACTGCTGAAGATACAGATACACCGTTCTTCAATGTACAGGACGGGTTTTTGACAACACATACCATTGAGAATGTTCGTCTTTGTGAACCTGAATTGATGAAGGAATTTGTCGGCGACCCTGCTGATAAATTGCGAAATCTAATGGACCCAAATTATCCTGTAATGACCGGGGTTGTGCAAAATCAAGATTCATACATGAAGGGTAAGATTGCACAACGTCATTTCACAGATTCAGTGAAACCAGCACTTATGGCTTCAATGCAAGATTTTACGCAGTTAACTGGGAGAAAATATGACCTCATTGACTGTTATCAAATGGAAGATGCTGAAACTGCAATTATTGGCATTGGGTCAATGTTTGAGACTGTAACAACTGTTGTTGACAAGCTTCGTGCCATTGGACGCAAGGTGGGTTGTGTTCACATTACCTGCTTCCGACCTTTCCCTGGTGCAGAAATTGCTGCCGCGATTGCAGAGTGTAAATCGGTAGCAATTCTTGAACGAATGGATGACCCGATGGCACAATCAAATCCTTTGACCACCGAAATAAAAGCATCACTCACGGATGCGATTCAGGGGCGTCCTGGGTATCCTAAGTTGGATCGAATTCCGCAAATTCATTCAGGTTCCTATGGTTTAGGGAGTCGTGATATTACTAGTGGAGACATCACAGCTGTATACGACCTCCTTGATTCTGATTCTGAATCGCGATTCTTCTCTATTGGAATTAATCACCCTACTGCTCTGGAACCTGCATCGGATATTGATGGTCGACCGGATGGTGCTTTCAGTATGCGTGGACACAGTGTTGGCGGATTTGGAAGTGTAACTACGAACAAAATTATTGCAACTGTATCTGCGGATTTATTCGGAAAAACTGTTCAGGCGTACCCTAAATATGGTTCAGAAAAGAAGGGGTTGCCAACCAATTTCTATCTCACAATTGCAGATGAAAGAATTCGAATACACCATGAATTGGACATACTCGATTTCATCGCTGTACAAGACAAGAATGCTTTCAACACTGGCAATCCACTCAAGGGACTTCGAGACGGAGGCGCTATTTTCCTTCAGACTAATGCAGATTCGGATGAAGAGGTGTGGGGGAATTTGCCTGATTGGGCTAAACAAGAAATCCAATCGCGTGGCATTCGAATTCTTTGGATTGATACCGCTAAAATCGCTCGAGAAGTAAGTAGTAGTGAGGACCTTGTAGTGCGGATGCAAGGGATTGTTCTGCTTGGAATTTTCCTTCGAAGTACACCATTTGCGGAGAACACCTCTGAAGACGAATTGTATGGTTCAATCGAAAATAGCCTGCACAAGTACTTCGGTAGACGGGGGGAGCGAGTTGTTCAAGACAATCTCACATGCGTGAAGCGTGGTTATACTGAAGTGAATCAAATCGAACCTGATGCTATTGCACAGATGGAGGTGGGTGCTTGACTGCTGGAAAACATTCTCGACGTAAGACTGCTCATGATGAGGACTTCTTCAGCGTTGAAGACTTTGAGAAGCGAATTATCGGAGCATACAATGCCGGGCATGCGGCCTCTAGTTTACCGGCAGATCCCGCACATGGTCGATCAATCATAGCAGCTGGAAGTGGTGTTCACCGTGATTTTTCTTATATTGCAGATGAGATTCCCGAATTCGTTGCCGAGTCATGTGTTGGATGCATGGATTGTGTGACAATGTGTCCCGATACTGCAATTCTAGGCAAAGTTGTCTCAGAGGAAACTCTCCAAGGTGGCCTTGATGAATTATCTGAATCTGAAGCCGAGGAAATGGAAGGACTATGGCCTCGTGTCAAGAAGTACTGGGGGAATCGGGAAAAGAAAGACCTCAAACCAGGGCGCTTCGGTATTTTCATTGATCCAAGTAAATGCAAAGGTTGTGCAGAATGTGTGGATGTCTGTGGTGACAAGAATGCTCTGGCAATGATATCCAAAGAGAAAATTGGTTTGAATGAACACAAACGACTCTGGGACTTTTTCCAGAGCATGGGAGATACTGATCCTCAATTCATCAATGAAAAATCTGTCATGGACATGATGCTTGTTGACAAGAGCCTGCTCTATGTTGGTGGTGCGGGTTCCTGTGCTGGTTGTGGAGAGGCCACCGCACTCCGAATGCTTTCTGCTGTCCTTGGTTACGACCATGGGGCAGACAATGTAGGAATCGTGAACTCTACTGGATGCTCAACCGTGTATGGAAGTACGTTCCCTTACAATCCATGGAGTATTCCTTGGACAAATTCTCTGTTTGAAAATGGACCTACCGATGCCATGGGTGTGCGCGCGCGTTGGGACCAAATCGGTTGGGAAGATAAGCGATTGTGGGTCATCGGCGGAGATGGGGCAATGTATGATATCGGATTTGGTGCCTTATCGAGGATGTTTGCTTCTGGAATGGACATCAAGGTCCTAGTGCTCGATACTCAAGTCTACTCTAACACTGGTGGACAGACATCAACTGCAACATTTACCGGACAAGATGCCAAATTCTATGCCCACGGTTCCGCAATTTCAGGTAAACAAGAATTCCGTAAGGAGTTAGGGGCGATTGCAGCCATGCATCCCAATGTGTATGTTGCACAAACAGTGACAAGTTTGCCCAATCACTTCTACCGGGCCATCCGGGAAGCGAATGCACACCCGGGACCCGCAGTGGTTTCTGTGTATACGACTTGTCAACCAGAACATGGCGTCGCCGATCATGTTTCATTCAAACAAGCCGCTCTTGCCTTGCGAACACGCGCCTGGCCAATCTTCGTCTACGACCCAAAGAAGGGACCCCGATTCCAGGACCGATGGGATCTCAAAGGCAATCCAAGTCCTCGAAAGGATTGGCACCAAATGAAAGATGAGAATGGGGAGCGAAATGATATCAAATTCCGTGATTTCGCTCGTTCTGAAGGCCGATTCAGGAAACAATTCGACAAAGATGGGGTGCCATCCGAAACCATTCTGATGGCTGAAAAGGATCGATTGGGCTTTTGGAATCGACTCCAAGATATGGCGGGAATTGAACGTACCATTCCTGGCGAAGAGTGATTATTCACTCAAAGTCAACGGTGGCTTCCAACGACCAGATTTTCTACCATGGTCAAGTAGGTGCCAATAAAGTGCTGTGGTAACTTCTTTTTCCGGATTATTTGTAATCGAAGACGAATGTTTCTTCCAAGCTCGGTTGGCAAGAATTGAAAATGGAAATAAACTCAATGCAGGACCACAAGCAGGTCCAATTCTACTGGTCAACCATGGAATTTCTATGATACCACTGTCCTCCATTGATTTCTGAACTTTTGACCAATCGCCACCCATTTTTCGATTGACCCATCTGGATGGATTAATTGACGAATCCAACCTGAATCCTGCAGCAGCCAGAGGCGCAGCCATCCATTGGTCCACGTATCCACCAGGGGCCCGAAACCATGGGCGCCAAGAGTCACCAGCATATTTTGAAATTCGATTTCGAGATGCTTCCAACATTGCAGAGAAATTACCAGAGTCTTCAGGCCACGCAGACCAACACCGATGACCCCATCCATGACAAGCGATTAGAGTGTTTGGCATCGCTAACAATGTATCCATTCGTTTTGTGAACTCAGGACAATCCAATTGTTCTGCGATAAGAAAAATAGTGACTTGTGGGCCATTTCGAGACCACTCTATGAAACGATCCATAGCATTCAACAGCCGTTTGGATGCATGATAACCTTGGGTTTTCCACTCTGGCATCTTTTCAGATGAACGAGAAGGGTGGCCTCGATTTGAAGGTAGATGAATGAGATCATCTGAATCAACACTCAACCATGCCGTCATTGAGAACCCTCCAATGGTAACCGAGGTATTAACCAACAATGATGCAAGATTAATTTGCCAGCAACTTCTACTTCGATTTGTTCATTCAATCGATGACCTTGCCAACGTCTAACTGCAGATTTAGCAGTTTGAAGACCTGCCTTATTTGCGGGATCAACCCCAATTTCAACTGATGTTAAACCGCCCCGTCCAACCCAATTTAGTACTGCATCAATGGATTTTCCTGCTAGGCCTTTTCGTTGACAACTTGGACGAATCCAATAGCCCAAATTCCAATGACCGATAATCAAATGGGGAGTGTAATCAAGAGCGATTAATCCTGCAAATTCTCCAGAATACATTACTGCCCAATGATAAGAAATGCCTCCTGCACCATATCTTTCAACGTCTACTAGATATTCTTCAACTTGAGATGGGATGGGTTCATTCAATTCCAGCCAAGGCATTGCCTGAAAAATTTCATCGCCACTCTCATTGATGGCTTCAATAATGACTGGATGGTGCATTGTAGTTGCAGGTAACAAACGTAAATTGGTGTCGCACTCAATCGGAGAAATCGGACGCACGTTGGAACCATTTGTTGGAGGGATTTATTCATTCAGGCAAGAAGATGCTGGACTGCTTTGGCAACTTCAGGATTATCTGGATACTGATTTTGAGCAGTTTCTATCATTCTGCACATGACTTCTTCTTGCTCAAATTTCTTCAACAAAACACCGATGTGAAATACCAGGTCTACTCGATCTCCAAGGTGTGGCCCTAACGATACTAAAGTTCGCTTTGAGGTTGCAATATCGCCACTCTTTGCAAATTCCATCGCATCACGTAACATTTTCCGTACAGTGGAATCATCCCATTCATCTGATTGAGGCCACGGCCAAATTCCCGTAGGAATTGGTTTACGAACACTGGTCGGTTCAGTGATTGCTGGCGGAGTTGTAATTTCCGGTACTGATTGAATTGGAACTGCAGGAGTGGGTGGGGTTTCTGGAATAGCGGGGATTGCTGGTACTTCGGGAACCACTGGAACTGCAGGTAGTTCGGGAGGCGGTGAAACTGGAGATGGTTGGGGAACTTCTGGAACTTCAGGTAGTTCGGGGGCCGGTGAAACTGGAGATGGTTGAGGAACTTCTGGAACTGTAGGAATTTCAGATGGTGAATTCACCGAGGGAACCAAAGGAGTTTCGACTGATTCAATTGGAGATGAAGATTCAGATTCATCATCGCTGTCCTCTTCATCGAGGATTTCAGAAGTAGAATGTACAGGTTCAACATCTTCACTTTCTGTCATTTCAACTAATTTAACGACTGGAGCGCTGTATTCCTCTTCTTCAAATGTCAAATCTGGGCCGTCACCCGTATCGAATTTCTCGACATTCTTAGGCGCATCTGCAGCAGTGAGGACGTAATTTTCTTCTTCCTTATCTTGGCCCTTGATTCTAGCGGCCTGTTGTGGTGCATCAAATTGATGATCCATAGAAATGGATTGATCGACTTCGACCATTCCATCTTCGTCATATGGTGAAACTTCTACTGTCATATCATCCATGGAAAATGAATGACTTGTCCAATCTACCAGTGGGCTATCATCATCAACACCCTCGTCTTCTTCAAGAAGAGCATCGAAAAGACCTCCGCTTTCTTCATCAGAAATTTCAGACACAACTTGGCGATGAGCAGCAACAGTAAATTCATAGTAACAGCGAGTGCAAGAGTCGGCGTCCTCAGTGTTTACCAATTGACATAGTGGGCAGGTTTGACCTTCGGGTTGTTTCTTCCGCTTGCGGCCAAACATTACCCCACCCCAAATAAGGGCGCTCCCAATCAAGGTATAATATTCGCGACGCCACGTATGTTCTCTAACTCATACGAATCTTGGCCCTTAAGGGGCCAATTTGGGTGTGGGAGGGTCCAAAGGTAGCAGAGTATCAGCACCTTTCATGGGGGACCGAAGGGGGAAGGTCCGTCGAATTAAACGAGGCCCTCCCGCAGGTTCATCTGCTCACATTGGAAGTGATGAAGAAAGTGATGGAATCTCTTTTCCTCGCTCACAAGACCATTTTGAATTATTCAATCGACTCATCGATTGGGAACTTGAAGATGAAATGATTGCTGTTGAAGAACGCCTGCGGAAATGGGGGCGTGATCGTTTGATTGAAAATGGTATTACTCTTTTCGATTTAGAGGGACGTAATGATGGATGGCTATTTGGAGAACGTGTCGTTAAATTATTTGCTAAAGGTGAGAGACTCCCACACCATCGATTTCGACATGGTGATATTGTTACACTTTCCAGGCACAATCCACTCAAAGAGAAAGTGATTGAAGGTACTGTGTTGTCTCGTTCAAGAAAATTCATCCGAGTTGTTGTCAAGGAACAACCTCTCAAAATTCGAAGTGATTCCTGGCGTCTAGATCGCGGAGCAAATAGAATTGCTCATGATCGAATGGCAGCGGCACTTGAGGCACTTTTTGGTGAAGAGAGTTCTACGATTCTCCGTGAACTGTTTTATGGACAAGTTCGTGACATGGAAATGAGTTGTTCTAGACCTGCAAATTTAGGAGGTTTACAGAAAAGGCTCGCAGCTCAATCCAATCATACTGGTAATCTGAATCCAAGTCAGGCAGAAGCATTCTCGAAAGCAATGGAAAATAGATTGTCATTGATTCAAGGTCCACCTGGAACGGGAAAAACTCACACTGCCGTGCGCGTCCTTGCCGCTTGGGCTCGAAATGGTGCAGGACCTGTTCTCGCTGTTGCAGATTCTAATGTGGCTGTAGACAATCTATTGGAAGGATTGTTGGACCAAGGTGTCAAAGCGATTCGACTTGGCCAACCCGTAAAGGTCAGGGAATCGTTGAGAAATGCAACAATGGCTGCTCAAATGGAAGAGCATCATTTACGAGAAGATGTTGAGACAATTATTGGATTAAATGAAGATGCAATGCGGAGATTACCCTCTCTCAAAGGGAAAGAAAAGGGACTTTCTCATCGGGACATAAACAAAGGATGGAAAGAAGTTCGCAGAATTGAAAATCAAATGCGTGATGATATTCTAGAACATGCTCAAGTGATTTGTGCAACTTGTGTTGGTGCCGGTGACCTGTTACTAGATTCTCGGCGGTTCCCTCTTGTTTTGCTAGATGAAGCGACACAGGCAACAGAACCCGCTTCACTGATTCCATTGACAAAGGGGGCACGTCATGTGGTATTGGTTGGTGATCATCATCAATTGCCACCCACGGTAATTTCTCGTAGAGCAGAAGATGGGGGGCTTTCTCGTTCCTTGTTTGAACGATTAATTGCACTGGGGGCACCCTCAACCATGCTCACAACCCAATATCGAATGCATCCAGCCATTAGGGAATGGCCCAGTGAACGATTCTATGGTGGGGAATTAGAGGATGGTGTTACCGCACCCGAACGAGTGGCTCCAGCTGGTTTTGTTTGGCCAGATTGGGATGCACCAATCGCATTCATCCCAGTCGAAGGATCTGAAGATTCCAGTCCCGATGGGGCATCCAAACAAAATATGGATGAAGCTGGGTTGGCAGTCCGAGTTGTGGATATGTTGCTGTCAGGAGGAGATATTACTCCACATGACATCGGTGTAGTTACACCCTACAGTGGACAAGTTCGATTGTTGAATGACTTGTTTGAAGGTGCTGGAGGGCGGGAAGAAAATGAACGATACCATGGTCTAGAAATCAAAACGGTTGATGGTTATCAGGGTCGAGAAAAAGATGTTATTGTACTCTCCGCTGTGCGGGCGAATGATTCGGGAGAAATGGGGTTCCTCACCGATCGAAGGAGGTTGAATGTGGCCATTACGCGGGCCCGTAGAGGTTTGATTTTATTGGGCCACCCGCGGACATTGAGGAATGATTCAAACTGGGCATCATGGTGTGATTGGGCTTCAGAACGTGGGTTAGAAGCGTATCACGTTCTCCACATGTGACATTAAGGGCAATGTACGCGGCAACCATAGAGGGAGTGAGATGAGTCACGATAGCCCAATATCCATTCATGGTAAGGGACCTACTCTGGCCAAGATTGCCGTGAACGAAAATGAGGGGCACTGGCCAGTTCCTGAAGGAACTATACTTGCACCATTATGGAAACGGATTTTTGCCTATATCCTCGATACTTCAGTGATAATGGGAGTTCTCCTACTTGCGACTGGGTCATGGGTTGCAACAGCCTGGAGTGTTGGGCTACTCCTGAGTTCACAATGGTATTTTGTGTTGATAAATTGGATTCTAATTCTAAGTTCAAATTATCTTTATCACAAGTATACTGTTTCTGGAATGGGGCGGTCTCTTGGACAACGGTGGTTTGGACTGGCTGTGGTTCGTGAAGACGGTGAGCCATTACAACGAATAGATTGTGGACGGCGTTCGGTCTCAAAATTGAGATATCTTATCCCCGGAATCAATTTGATTTTCTTGTTTATTGATGGTCGGCATATTCGTCGCAGGCATACCCATCAATCAAGTATAGACTTGGCTTGTGCAAGTATCGTTGTAGTTGCAAATTCCCTGCCTCCTGCTAAGCGACACAGTCTACGCTGAATAGAGCGGGATTCAAGTATCGGCTGCGTGTCGTAGATTCATGGCGCAACGAAGTATGTCTTCAGGCGGAGTTGCCGCCACCCTATGGGCAGTCATCGAAGAAATCGATGATGATGATGAAGATATTCTCGAAGTAACAATCGATGTTGTGAATGATTCCAGTCGGGATTTGTGGGATATCAACGGTGATATTCGTGCCATGGACGGGACGCATGCACATCCACGAGGAGCTCCTTCAAGAATTGAATCGGGTGATAGTGGAGAACTCGTTTTTTGGGTGCCCGCTGACACTGGTGCTTGGTTATTCAAAATCGATTACAATACCGATTCAGGGCGGGGGTCGGTAGAACTTGGCCCATTCACAAATGATATGAGAATTAAAGCCGAGTCCAAGCCTGAACATGTTCCAAAGAAGGAAAAATCAATTGGAAGTGTTAAGTCAAATTCATTGGATCCGATGGCTTCTGCTTTTGGTACCGCTCTCCAAGGATTTGGAGATGAAGTTGAATCCCACCCAATTGTAGAAATTGATGTGACCTCAGATGACCCAATGCAAGCAGCATTTGCTGGCGGAATTATTGAATCACAACAGGCTCCTCCTACACCGGAAACCATGACTGCTGTACCTTCTACTCCACCTTCTAGTCCACCAGGTCCACCTTCTAGTCCACCAGGTCCACCTTCTAGTCCACCAGGTCCACCTTCTAGTCCACCAGGTCCACCT
>Ga0066850_10000676_pt1 | contig 18214 bp, 5 predicted proteins | sample ETNtaG_4_FD_67282 | JGI IMG/M metagenome (GOLD analysis project Ga0066850, IMG submission 67282) | Marine microbial and viral communities from oxygen minimum zone, Eastern Pacific Ocean - ETNP201406SV67 | ecosystem: Environmental > Aquatic > Marine > Oceanic | place: Pacific Ocean: Eastern... | reverse complement strand
CTCTGGTAGATGCATTCCGGGGTCCTGCGAATTCTCATCGACTGGGCTTATCATCGACGTCTCCAGGTTGTCCAGCCACGCATTACCGGATGAGTCAACTGAAACCACTGCCACCCACACGGGAACATCGGGCTGAATCTCATCCCCGCTTGAGAGGGACTCCAGAAGAGCCTGGCCCCACTCTGACCTATCCATGATGATTGATGGCTCTAGTCCTTCAGTACTATCGAATGGGGTCCCTTCGACAGCGAAAATCCAGTATTCTTCTATGTCCGGATCTGGGCTCGCGGAGAAGGAGACTAAGATCCCGTCCCCGGAATCTGGAGACCGATCCTCCAGGGTTGGTGCTGGAATCCTATCGGGGGGGAACGTGTCGCCCCTGTTGTCTATGGGAGTGACCAGGACCATGTAATCGCTCAACCCCGATAGTATCGCATTGCCGGCTATGTCATGGATTGTCACGGTAACATACAAGGGCACATCTGGAGATATGCTCGATGGCGATAGTTCATCCGCCTCAGTACCGTATAGTGCTGAGGAGATGGTTACTTCGAGTCGTTGGGAGTTGCCTATCTGCCTCTGGTCAATCTCCACAAGGTTGCAGGATCCACTCGATGCGCAGGCGAGGCTGATGTCTGTCAAGTCGTTAAGTGGGAAGTCGGAAACCCACACGGTGTAGTGGCTGAAGTCTTCGGCCATGCTCCTGTCCCAGCTTACGTCGATTGCTGTACCATCATCATCTGGATGGTCCCATGCCTGGAGTTCCGAGACAAAATCCGGAGGGGTGAATTCTGATGAGTCCAGTTCTGAGTAGCTGGCAGTCTCCACCACTAGGACGTCGTTGACGTTCTGGTTGCCCCAGTCGTCGACCGCAACCACCCCTATCCAGTATACCACGTCATTATCGAGTGATGAGTTGCCTATCGAGTCGATTACGACCTCTTCAGTCGTGCAGTCGGTGACGAATTGTGCGACTGGCCAACCATCCACAGAAGTAGGAGCAGTCCATCCGGAAGCAGGAAGGATGTATACCACATGGTAGGAGCAGTCCTCCTCCTGGTTCGGGTCCCAGCTCACGATAATCCTGCCACCCTCGTCGTTGGGCGCGTCACTCGCAGTCGTACCGGTGATCGGTGCGGGAGCGATCCCGTCGTTGAGGCCGCCAGCTGTGACGACTGGCCCTACTATGGTCGCATTGGACTGGTCGAACTGCCCGGCTTCATCCACGCAGGCTATTGCGAACCAATAGGGCACGTTGCCCTCCAGCTCGAGTACGGACGAGTTCCCGGCGGCGAAAGCGAAGTCGATTGGGTTTGAGAGTGCGATTGCACTGGTAATCTCTTGCTGAACAGCCCATATCCGTGAGAACTGTGGGTCGAGCTCCTGACAAGCTGACCACTCCAGGGAAACTGTCCCGGGGCTACCACCAGACACCGGTTGGGCCTCTAGCCACTCTGGAGGAGCAGGTGTCTCGTCGGTGGGAGTGGCATTTCCTTCCCACGAAACCGGGTCTCCCAGGCTTCCGTCAGGATACTCTATTGATATCGCTGCCCTGTACTGTCTCTGTTCGGATAGCTGGACCTCGGAGCCGTTGCTGTTTCCTGTTGTGAAGACGGTTGTGGTCTGGGACCAATACGGGATTCTCTGGTACGAAGGCAGGTTCTCCAGGTCTGCCTTCGAGGGAGTCCACATTGGGTCGTCAGTTGAGTCCCACAGGTATACCCTGTATGCCATCCAAGCCGAATCCTGAGCGGGGAGCCACGATGCATGCAGGACGCCCCCCCCATCATTGGGACGGTCATACAGACTCGTCATCACCGTAGGGGCCTCTAGACGCTCCCAGTCATAGGAGAACCTAATCTTGATTCGACCGTCGTGAGGAGATTGCATCTGGAGGTGCACGTTGGATGACATGGAGCCTGGGGGGGTGTTGAAGATTGCAGTCTGGAATGACTCCTGGATTTGTGGGTTTAGTTCGGCTAGGTCCCAACTTGCCGTGTAGTTGAGATGAGTCGATCTCGCCCAAATCCAAGACCCCCTAGAGGGGGATGAGAAGGTGAGTGATCCAGGATAAAGAAGCAAATCCGAGGAGTTTGCCTGATTGTCATCAGCTGGAATTGATAGTGGGGAGTCTTTGGATACGATGGTGGTGGACATCCCCGGTCTGGTACTATCGGTGATGTCTAGAGTCATATCTGCGAAAATCACATTGAGTGGGTAGGCCCTCCGCTGATCCTCCCTCGGGATTTCCCTGAGTGTCTCCATCGGTTTGTAGATGTGGAGTCCGTCTTCACCTATCACGACAAGGCCCACCCATGGGTCGGCATCGCTAGCTATGGCCCCCTGCAAATCGGCGATCTTGACCACGCCATGGTCCCCCGTGGATCTTACAACGCTGATCTTGCTAGCTGAAATGGCTGCTAGATGGGTTCCGTCTGACTCTAGGTCGGTTATGGGCCATGCCTGGAGGTCTATCGCCCCCAAACCGGCCTCCATTGCCATGGAAGAGGCGTTCCAGTGGACCAGGGGTTGGCTCGAGGTAGCGATGTGGACCCCCCAGATGTCGGACTCTACTGCACTTACGTCGTTACTTGGTATCATGTCAATGTTGTAAGTACCGTTGGAGCTGTCGGTAGATAGGTCCCATGCAGATACTCCGGGTCTAGTAACCCCCTGTCCGTTGTGTGAGATGAATAGAGCTGAGTCATGATGAAGGGTGATCTGGGATCCTGTGGAGGTGTCGTTTACGGTCCTAGATACTGAATCCGCGTAAACGATTCCTGCGACAAAGTCCCCGACCAAACCGTCCGCCCTCCCTATCGTTCCAACGATTCCGAGATCCTGATCGAGTACAATCAGTCCCGATGGTCCCCCTACCAGCACTGATCCGTTGACAAGAACCGGTTCTGGAGGGACAAAGAGGTGATTCGAGATTGGGGTTGGGAGTCCGTCCACCGTGGTGATGGGATCATCCCAACCGTACTTTGTTAGGTTCCAAAGCCCTATCCCACCGTGTGTTGAGACGAGGATGTGGTCTCCGAATTGAACGAAGTCGGTCACTATGTTGCTGGGAAGCCCTGCTAGGAGGCTGCCCTGCCCCCATGACCTGGATTCTGGGTCAAATGTCTGGAATCCTGCGGAGCTCCCTGCCCATCCCATTAGGCCGATGAGAAAGTTCTCCCCGTCATAGTGCACTCCGTCCATCTGATTGTGAAGCGCGGGAGGAGTCTGTTGCACGGACCTCTGGCTGATGTTGAAAGAGAATAGTCCGTCTCCGACCGTTGTGGCCCAAATCTCCTGGTCCACTATCATGATTTCATTTATCGACTCCGAGAGTGCATCGAAGCCATACTGCCAGTTCACAGAACCGTTGTCGAGTAGCTCTCCCTGCAGGACTGTGGATCCCAGGTATGAGTACTCAGAGGAGCCTATGGTTACCCAAACGTGCGTTTCATTGGAAATCATCTCGTGTACGACGCCCGAGGGGAGTCCGACTAACTCGTCGAATCCGCCCTCGATCAGCCCAGTGATATCGAGCCTGTCCACTCTGTTGATTCCTGAGAGGTCGCCTGATCTGCCAATGGCATATGATCTAGTGCTCCCAGTAGGGGCCCTTGCGATTGAACATGAGTCCATCCCTAGACCGATGACCTGCACAGAAGTGGCTGATGATCCGGATGTGATTATTCGGGATATCCCCCCGGCTCCGTCATAGTGAGAGACCAGCAGTAGGTCTTCATCGTATAGAATGCCTCCGGGAAATACTGGGTTCTCGGAGACTCCTATTTCCGGGGTGAGTGTGTCTAGGAAGTTGTTTGATGAGTATTCGAAGCGATCTATTCCGACGTTTTCAGTGTCGAATCCAATGTACAGAATCTCGTTCTCCTCATCGCAGGCGAGGGCACGGGCATCCTTGTCAGCCATGTTTGAGTTGTCGATGGTAATCGGGGAAATCCATTCTTCTGTAATCCCGTCGCCGTCATGGTCTGCGAGGTCGAACCGGGCGATTCCCCCTCCCACGGCCCACCACTGCCATGCGCTGAAACCTATTGCAACGTGAACTATGTCGTGGCAAAGCACGATATCGGCCCCGTATCCATCTGGAATATCATTGGTTTCTACCTCCCATGTTGTCCAGTTGCTGTTGTTACCTGATAGTCTCATCACATGCCCATCGTTTCCATAGCCTGAGGCAGTCCAGAGATCGTCGCCAACCACTCTCAGAGAGTAGAAGTCCAGCTCAGATTCGGCAGGTAGACCGTCTCCGGGGAGCCATGAGGGAAGCCATGATTCATTGGAGGGATTCCAACGCAATATCCCATTCATGCTGGCGAATAGATACTCCCCCTGGTATTCTACCATCCCCCTGATCCTCCCATCAACATCATTCCATTGGTTCAGTAAAGTCATGTTTGAGACGGAGAATCTCCTGAGGATGTTGTCACCATAGGCCACCCACATTTCGCATGATGAGTTCATTGGGAAGCAGTCACCTAGGTACTGTGCGTTCACCCTACCCACATCTCCAATCGTCTGAAGGTCATCCTCCCAGTCATCCGAGGTCGTGTTCCATCTCAGAATAGTGCCGGGATCCCCTGCCCCTCCCCAGCCTGAGGTCTCTACGACGCTGATCCAGACCTCATCGCCAATCTGATTCATCCCGTGGATTACACCGTTGAATCCAAGATGGTTTCCTGCATCTATTGTTGGCAGCGTAGTGTTGTTGTCCAGATCGATCCTAGTGATCTCGTCCCTGGAGTTCCAGGGGTTGGCTCTTTGAGGTGAGTAGTACATCACCTCGTCAACAATCAGGATCTCTGCGGGAGAGTAGTTTGGCAGTGTTGGACCATTCTGATTTGAGCCCCTGCCCCATTGTATGAGGGTTGTGTCGTTGTTCAGATCTATGAGTGTGAGTCCGAAGTCTCCTCCTGCCCACATAGTGCCATATTGCGAGCCTGCGATCATCACTGTAACATCGTCATCATCTATGATTCCCTGTGAGCCGTCCCACGGAGTCAGCCACGATCCTGAGGAGAGGTTGAATCGAGCTATTCCTAGGTTCTCGAATCCCAAGTAAAGGATGTCTCCGAACTTGTGGACGCGTGCCCTCTCGGTGTCGTCTCCTGCGGTCCAGACTTCCACAACTGAGCCATTTGAAGTGTTGATTACGGCAGCTCCCTCGGTGGTACCCGCATAGAGGAGATCTGGGCCAATTGGGTCCACCGAAATGACAAATCGAGATGGCATGCCGTCCCCTTGACCTCCTCCGCCTCCTCCTCCGTTGCCGCCTGATGTCCAGCAGTCCTCGAGTGTGAATTGGGACTGGGGGTTATTGGCATCGGGCCAGTTCCACATGCATGCTCCCCTGTTTGTCCCTGCATAGACTCCGTTAGAATCGCTCGAAACATCGTAGAACTCGAAGGGATCATTGTTCCACCCGGGAATACTGGTTGGAAGCAAGTCCCATGTCGAGCCATCCCATCTAGCTAGGCCTCCGTTAGCGTTCGAACCAGAGTTCTGAACCTCCGAGCCAACCAGCAAGCCACCGTAGAAGTCTAGAGATAGTGTGTTAACGTCCTCGTCTGGAATTCCGTTGGGATCGTCAGGAGTCCAAAGATCGACGGTGTCGCCTGTCAATCTGTCGATTAGCAGGATTCCCAGACCAGGTAGCCCTAGGTAGATTATCTCCCCGTCTACTGCAACAGGAGCTGAGTCAAGGTTGTCCACTCCCAGAGACTGCCATGACCCTATGATTTCTGGTGTGCTTAGATCGATTCGCATCACTCCTGCTTCCTCGGTTGCTAGGTAAGCAATTCCATATCTGGTTGCGATGTCTCTGATCCTATCCGAGTCTAGTCCGTCGCTCTCGGAAAATGTCTCAATTACATTGTTTGAATCGGTTGAATATAGGGAAACCCCGTCCTCCAGATGCCCTATCACGAGAGTTTCTGTGTTGGAGTCGTATGCAAGGCTCGTGACCGAGACGGAATTGAGTCCTTGGATAGTTTCGAAGTAGGATCCGTCGATGTTGCTGAGCCTATGCACGCCGCTGCTGGTGGTTCCAACCCAGACCCAGCCATCTTGATCTTGGACGATTGAGGTGATCTCTCCTGCCTCGAGCTGGGAGGTCAGACTGTCTGCGATGTCTACGGGTTCTTTCCAGAGGTTGTCTTCCTTATCCATCATATCAATTATGGTTCCTGAGGCTATCCAGATTTCACCGGCCTCTCCGTCGTCGATGATTGCTGTAATCTGCGGGTCTTCGATAGAGGGGCTACTTACTAAGTGGAAGGAACCATCGGAGATATCCTCCATAACACGCCCAATTGTTCCCGAAGAGTCCCCAATAATTGCCATTGATTCCAGAGGGGATCTTTGGAGGCCCCCTGGCCAAGCACTGATGCTTGAGGCGGTTCCTGTCAATCCCAAGTCTTCCAATGGAATTTCTGAGCTGAATAGGAGTACATCGGTGTCGTAAGGCTGCACTTGCTGTTCTCCGAGGATGTAGAGCCATCCGGGAGCTACAGCCAGTCCGACTAGGTTGTCTGAGGAAAGCCAATTCGATGATGTCCAAGATGGCATCCAGGATTCTGAAGAAAGATCGAACCTATCGATTCCCGAGTCAGAAGTGGCGATGTATAGAATATCGTCCGAAACCAAAATGTCTGCTATTTCTGATCCAGAAAGAACGTTCGAATCATCCCATACGATGTTTCTGTCAACGTCAAGAGACGTGGGATCGCTGGCTGAGACATTGTATTCGATTACTCGTACTCCGTTGCCCTCGGTTGCCAGGAATATTTCCCTCCCCTCGATATGCATTCCTATTGGTGTCTCAACCTCCGAGGATGTGCAGAATTCAAATGTCTTCCAAAGAGCTCCCTTGGATGGCATTAGATAATGCAAATTGCACTCAGAAGCACCCCATAGAATCCCGAAGATGTCCACTCCCATAGACAATATCGGATCTGAGAGGGAAGAGTTTGTGTCAGCTGGGATTTCTGCGATTGAAGCAGAATCCGATAGCCCCATTGCAGTGATGTTGCCCTCGGAATCTCCAATGTATAGCAGGTCTCTATTTGGATCGGAGATAATCGAACGTCCAGCGATATTGTGGGTGATGTCGATGATGCGCTTATTCGCATTGTCATCCAGTTGAAGAAGGTCGTCGTCCACGAGAATGTACAGCCTCCCATCAGTGGGATTGTACGCACTACCGTGAATTGAAACCTCGAGTGGACTGAATGAGAGTTTTGGATCTACGGGACGGAGGGCCTCGATAACCAGATCTGTAATCTCTATCCCTGTTGGAATCTGCCAAGATGCATCGCTAATTGTATTGGGTTTAAGTGAAGCGTCCAATATCCCATCTACCAAAGTTGGCGGATTCTCAGAGAAGTCGTTTTGCCGTCCTAGGTCGCCTCTGCCACTCCAGTCTAGAATGCTAGTTTGAGTATCCATTATAGCGATCTGAGGTTGATTGGCCCAATATCCGTCACTTCCGTTGACTGATATCTCCAGAGTGAGGTTATCGATTACGGCACCAGGTGCGAACTCCAAGAATAGGTCAGCCAGAGCAGGTGTTCCGTTCGCTGGATCGGCCCCTGTAGCTTCAAGAACTATCCATCCAGTGTCGTTACTGCCATTCACTCCCCATGACTTTCCTAGTGTGTCCTCTCTGAGGGTAGTCTCTCCCTCGAGATTGCCAAGTGTAGCTGGTAAAGACGGGTTCGCCCCCCAAGGGAGTAAGATCATCAGTGCCACAAGGCCAATTGCCCTAGTCTTGATCCCGGAATGATTGCCACTGGAGTACATAGAACAGAGCATGTCCCTCGTTGTGCAATTTATGAAGGGTAGGGGTACTCGTCTGCCACTTGCTCATTACTTTCTAGACTAGGAGTTAGATTAGCGAAACGAGGCCATATTGGCCGATAATACCAGAATTCGCAATAGGATAGCATCAAAGGAGATGGTTCTTCCGACAGCATCCGAGGTGACAGTGTGAGCAACAAGCAACTCCGAGATGACGCGTTAAACTACCATTCCTCTAATCCACCAGGAAAGGTGACAGTCGTCCCGACGAAGCCACATGGGACCCAAAGAGACCTGTCTCTGGCATATTCTCCCGGTGTTGCCTACCCATGCGAAGAAATAAGGGACAATCCGGAAGATGTGTATCGCTATACCTCCAAAGGAAACCTTGTTGCTGTGATTAGCAATGGTACTGCCGTCTTAGGGCTAGGAGATATTGGAGCCCTAGCGAGCAAGCCTGTGATGGAAGGGAAGGGGCTATTGTTCAAGGCATTCGCTGATATTGATGTTTTTGACATCGAAGTGGACCGAACCGATGTGGATCAGTTTGTAGAGGCTGTTAAGGCCATTGCTCCCACCTTCGGTGGGATTAACCTCGAAGATATCGGAGCTCCAGAGTGTTTCGAGATTGAGAGAAGGTTGGTTGAGGAATTGGATATTCCAGTGATGCATGACGATCAGCACGGTACAGCAATCATCTCTGGTGCTGCTCTGCTAAACGGTTTGGAAGTTGTCGGAAAGAGCATAGAGGATGTGAAGGTCGCAATACTGGGCGCAGGTGCTTCTGCAATCTCATGTGCCAAGCACTACATTAGACTTGGAGTAAACAGAGAAAATCTGGTAATGGTGGATTCCAAGGGCATTATTACCTCGGAGAGAATGGAGAATGGTGAACTCAATGAATACAAATCTGAGTTTGCAAGAGATATTGATGAGGGCGGGATAGAAGATGCCCTGAAAGATGCCGATGTTTTTCTTGGGCTGTCCAAAGGAGGGGTTGTTTCCCCGGATATGGTGGTACCTATGGCAGAAAACCCGCTAATCTTTGCTCTGGCAAATCCCGATCCTGAGATTACTCCAGAGCAAGTGACTAGCGTTAGAGATGATGCGATTGTGGCAACCGGTAGATCTGATTATCCCAACCAGATTAACAATGTTCTTGGTTTCCCTTACATCTTTCGAGGCGCTCTAGACGTTAGAGCTAGTGAGATTACTGAGGAGATGAAGATGGCTGCTACCAAAGCTCTGGCTCAATTGGCTAAGGAACCTGTGCCCGATGATGTGTCATTGGCCTATGGGGGAGAGCAAATGACGTTTGGTCGGGACTATCTGATTCCAAAGCCATTCGATGCAAGGGTCCTGATTTGGGAGGCAAGCGCAGTTGCAGAAGCTGCGGTAAAGGGAGGAGTTTCTAGGATATCCAAAGAAGAGTTCGATCTGGACAAGTATCGTGAGAAACTGGAATCACGTCTTGGTCTTACGAGGTCAATCATGAGGAGGGTGATTAATCAGGCCAAGAGGGATCAGAAGAGGATTGTATTCTGCGAGGGTGAGGATCCCACTATTGTCAAGGCGGCTTCTCAGTGTATTGCTGAGAAGATTTGCATTCCAATTCTTCTAGGACAGAAAAAGAGGATTGAGAAGGTTAAGGATGATTTGGGCCTAGAATTCGATTGTGAAGTCATTGACGTAAGGTACGACGAAAGGAGGCGTGGCTCATATGCTGAAGAGTTGCATCGACTGAGAGGGAGGAGGGGGATGACCAACGAGGATGCTGTAAGGCAACTGAAGTCTTCAACCTACTTTGCGCCAATGATGGTCAGAATGGGAGATGCGGATGGGTATCTTGGAGGAGTATCCCATCAATATCCAGATATCGTGAAACCGTGCTTGCAGGTTATCGGACCCAATCCTAATTCTCATCGAATTGTAGGAATGTACATGATGACGGTCAACGGTCAACTAATGTTCATTGGAGATGCAACGATCAATATTTATCCAGATGCTAGGACACTGGCAGAGATAGCGATCCAAACTGCAAAGGTTGCCAAGAGGTTTGGAGTAAAGCCAAAGGTAGCCATGCTGTCTTTTTCCAATTTCGGGACATCTTCGGAGTTGAGGACTGATCGAATTGAAGAAGCCATAGAAATAGTCAGGAGTATCGATCCTGATTTAGTGATCGACGGTCCGATGCAAGCAGACACTGCATTGGTCCCTGAGATTCAAGAGGACTACCCCTTCATGTCCTTCAATGGTCCGGCCAACGTACTTATTTGTCCAAATCTTGCTTCTGCAAACATAGCATACAAGCTTCTGCAGAGGGTAGCTGGTGCTGAGATGACTGGCCCCATATTGGAAGGACTTTCGAGACCGGCGCACGTTCTGCAGAGGAGGGATAGCGCAAGAGATGTGGTCCACATGGCAGCAATTTGCTCTGTAGATGCTCAGAGAGCCGCTGCTCAGAGGCTAGTCGACTAGAGTGGTGTCGGTCCTGAGCTGAGTACTTCCTCTGAGCACCCCTGTGAGTACTGCTCGAAGTTCTCTATGAACATCTGAGCTAGTAGATTGGCTACGTTGTCGTACCTGGTCTTGTCGTCCCAAGTTTCCCGCGGCTGAAGAATCTGGTCTGGCACCCCCTCACAAGTTGTGGGTATTTCGAAACCAAATCTCTCGTCTCTGACGAAGACTACGTCCTCGAGATCACCATTGATGGCAGAATTGAGAAGTTTTCTAGTCCAGCTAATCTTGATTCTGCTGCTGGCATCGGCTCCTCCCGCAATCCAGCCGGTATTAATCAGCCAGCACTTTGCATCATTTTCTCTGATCTTTTTCGATAACAAATCGGCATACGTACTCGGGTGCCTAGGCATGAATGGAGCCCCGAAACATGTGGAAAAGGTTGCTTGTGGCTCTGTTACTCCCATCTCCGTGCCTGCGACCTTTGCTGTGTATCCAGACATGAAGTGGTATGCTGCCTGTTCTGGGCTTAACTTTGAAAGCGGAGGTAGAACACCGAAAGCATCACAGGTTAGGAAGACCACGTTTTTCGGATTTCCAGCCATTGAATCGGGAGTGCGATTCTCTATGAATTCAATTGGATATGACCCTCGGGTGTTTTGAGTTAGCGAACCATTGTCGAAATCAGGTGTGCCATCGGCATTTAGGACGACGTTCTCCAGAATCGATCCTCGCATCTTGGTAGTTGCAAAGATTGCTGGTTCATCCTCTTCTGAGAGTCGGATGAGCTTGGCATAGCAACCACCTTCGAAGTTGAAAACGCCCCTATCGGACCAGCCATGCTCGTCATCACCTACCAGGGCTCGGTTAGGATCGGCAGATAGGGTAGTCTTTCCTGTTCCAGATAGCCCAAAAAATAGGGCTGATTCGTTCCCATCGGTGTTGGCTGAACAATGCATCGGAAGTAGTCCCTTGGCTGGAAGAATGTGATTCATTATAGTGAAAATTGCCTTCTTTATCTCCCCGGCATAATGGGTCCCTCCAATTATTACCAGGCCTCTGTCAAGAGCTAGGATCACAAAGACTTCCGAATTAACTCCGTCGCTCATACTGGACTTTAACTCAGGAGCATGGAGTATAGTGAACTCAGGTATGTGAGTCTCGAGTTCTTCTTCTGAAGCACGAACAAACATATTGTGCATGAAAGCTGCATGCCATGCCTTCTCAGTAACTAGCCTGACTGGCATCCTGAATGCAGGATCTGCCCCACAGTATGCGTCTTTGACGAATAAATTCTCTACTGAGTTTAGATGTCCCCGGACCTTGACTAACAATCTCTCAAAAACAGCAGGTGCAGTCGGCCGGTTTACCTCCCCCCACCAAACTTCCTCTGCCATGCCGGCCTCATCTACGATGAACCTGTCATTAGGAGAACGTCCTGTTCTCTCTCCTGTTACTGCTAGGAGTACTGAATCGGAAGTTAGCTTAGATTCTCCTAGTTCTACAGATTTGGTGTGAAGGGACTCCCAGTCCATATTCCAGTGAACCTTGCCACTCGGTTCCAAGCCATGAAGAGATAATTCAACAGTCCTTCCCTTAGAGGAACCCTGCATCAACTTACCCCGTTGCTCCGAATAGCATCAAGTCTTCAAGCGTTACGGCTCGGGGGGGAATCTCTCTAGGCAATTTGCCTTTCAGAATGGACCAAAGAGGGGATTGGATTATGCAATACATGCTCTGTTGCGGTGCGATGACCGGAGATGAATCGCCAGACAAGGTCATCCGAGAGCGGAGGTTCAAGCTCCCTTCCGGAGTCTCGATAGGAAACCTCAATCTTTCATCGGAGAAAGATTCCGCAGATGCAGGAGAAAGTTCCGAAGAAAGTGATGAGGCGCTTGGAGAGTTCTTCGATCCATTCACTAATCCTAGTGAAGACTCCCCGGGTTCAGTCAGGAAAGACGGGAGCGTTGAAACTCCTCCAGAACGGGATATTGTTTCTCAGATAGCGATAAGGGGTGAAGAGCGAGTAAACTGGATCCTAATGGTCTCGATGGTGGTCTTATACAGCGCTATTAGCATACAAATTGGCAGGATTTTTGATTCCACTGTTGGGACATTGCTTCTCATTTTCTTAGCATCGATAGGTTTTGCACTGGGAGAAAAATGGATACCAAAAGAGAAAATGAAGCTGTTGGGGATTACCTGGATAATCATTTCAATGAAGGTGCTTTATGGGCTTGCAATAGAGCTCAGAAATTGGGAGTTGATCACAAGTGATCTATCTCTTGGAGTGGTATTACTACTATTGGTAGGGGTCAATATCTTTGTTGCTTACAGACATGATCAAGATGCTATCGCAGCACAATCTACTCTTGTTCTACTCGCCATAGGTTCGACTGCTGGAACGGAATTCGGAGAGGTTGGCGTTGCTGGGATGATCCTAGTTGCAACCGCAATTCTCCATGGAATCGCTCTAAACAGAGATTCAGGGAACCTAGCCTCTCTCGGGATTGCCTCTTCGAATCTTTGGATAGGGATGCATGCGATAACTGCGCAGTTCTCTGTTGGACCTCTGGAGGTAATTCCAATTGAGGGTGAATTGCTACTTTTCCTACTACTAATGACGGTTACATCGATGAATGCATACATGGCAACAAAATTTGCCAAGGAGGTGAATTGGTTCTCACATGGTTTCGAGGCTTTGGGCTTGGGGAAACCGGGACTTTGGGGCGTCTCAATATCAATAGGGATGGCGGGAGCATTGCTGGCCGTTACTTCGAATAGAGAAGACCTGGGTTATGCATTGGGCATGGTCACCTTTCTTGGGGGTGCCTTTGGAGGATCTTATCTTGTAGTCAGGGGGGTTGAAGCAAGAAGGGTGTATATTCCGTTATCTGTTACAGCATCGATTCTGACGGTGATGCTTCTGAATGGGGATCTGTTCGATGGAATTCTTGTGTTTTCCGAATACCAAATCTTCACCTTTGTTGGTGCTTCCGCCACAGTAGCAATTATCCTTAGAGACCAGAATAGCGTCACAGATCGAGTTCTATGGACCGGTTCAGTGGCAATCCTGGGAATATTGGTCCTGCTTGTCCCTACTGGTTCCCCATCAGAAGGGGATGGTGGAGTCCTTCTATTGGGAATTCTCTCTTTTCTCCACATCGGGACTGCTTCTCTGGCAATTAGAAGGGGTTCACCCTCTCTCTCAGGGGTAACCGTTCTACTTCCTTGGTCATGGATTCTAGTTGCAAAATTAATTGAAGAGTCGGTTCGAACAGTTATGCTAGCAAATGACATCTCGGATTATAGTGGTGCTATTTATCTCGAAACAACCCCTCTTGCGATTTATCTTGTTTTGTCTTCGATACTAATGTTCGTTGTCAATTCACGGATAGAAGAGTCTGGGATTAACCTAGCTTCTGGGTTTCTGGGGATCACTGAGATTTCTGCCACAATTAGAGACTCTGAACTACTCAATCTATGGAGCATCGGACTTTGGTTACCGATGCTAACGATTCTTCTATTGGCACAATTTGGTGGTTTCACTACTGTTTCTTTGGTAGCATTGCTTGCACTATTGTCGGGATTGCACATCTCGAGCTTCATTATGGGGCTCAGAAATGGAAATGAGCAGTTGATTGTGTGGGTTTTGGCGATTACTTTCTTGATTGTTCAATGGAGGCATGGTCTTGATGAGGTGATCATGTTACTTATGTGCACGACAGTCGGTTCGATTCTCTACTTTGGTGAAGAGTCTACCTTCAGTCTCGGAATGGGCATGGTGTCAATCCCAATGCTAATTTTCGGCACTGGGAGAAATTCCACTAGCGACCTGAAGACTCCTGACTGGTTCAATGGGCTGACTGATGGAGGCCTACTCGACACCATTCCGGAGACTGAGGTATTCGCCCTCATTAGTGTCACATTGATGCTTGGAGTATTCCTACCTAGGGCGAAGACAATGGAATCGCTCCTGAAACCAGCGACATCTTCTCTAATTCTAATTGTTATCGCAGTTTTCCTTACAATGGATTCGAGCAACTTGCTTCGTTTATCATCTGCAATGATGTTCTTTGCTACTTCAATTTGGCTGATCTCGAAGGGAGAAATTAGATCTGAATTGAGGACAATAGCAAGGAGAGAGTCTGTTGTGGGAATGATTGCTGGCAGGACCACAGTAACCAGTGGATCATTTGATTCTTACAGGCCCAAAGTAGCGGAGATGGAGGAGCTTAGGAAAAAGAAGAGGGAGTTAGCAGAAACTAGTGACGAGTCGGAGCTCCTAACCTCCGAAATAACCCATACGCCAGTTGTAGGATTGGTAGTACTGGGAATTGTGATTTTCGGTTCCGTACTGAGTGTATCTTTTGGCTCTGGGCCATTGGTCCTAATTGTCTCTGGAGTATTCTGTTGTATCGTGGTTTTTCTAATTAGGAATCGAACCAGGGGTCTAGAGCTAGAGTTGCCTCACTTTCTGGGAATGGAGATGCCGATTGCACTGACGATATCTGGCGTCTGCATGATTATAATTTCTGGTCACGTTTTCCCTCCGAGTGGTAGCCCTGACGAATTGTTAGACGTGGCTATCGGTTCCGTACTGATATTTGTTCTATTGACAATATCCCTATTGCATCAGAGGAATCTTCTAGATAGGATCTTCATCGCTATTGACTGGTTTGTCTTCCCGATGTTGCTTGCTCGTCTAGTAGCTGTTGCGTTGGGAGGGGCACTGCCCCCCCCACTGGGGGTGGATCCGTTTGATGGTAGTCAATTAGACTGGACTGGGCCCTGGTTGCTTCTGGAAGCCATTCTAGTTCTATGTGTGTTGGTTGGTTATTGGGCAGAAGAGAAAAGAGAGTCTTTTGGGATGGAGAGGGAGTCAAGTGGATTTGGAATTGGTTCTCGTAGCTTGGCTATTGTGATGTTGTCTTTCGGACCTGCAGGTTTTCTTGCTGCTTCTAGTGCCTCCATTCGCAGTATTAGGAATTCTCAGCCTTCTGGCCTTGGGATTGCTCTTCCTGCACTGGTCGTATCTTGTTTCTCTTTGGCGGTCTGGAATGATTCTCTCCTCGATTGGTTTGGAGAGATATTGCTGATAATTGGGGCAGGAGCGATGTTTGCATGTGCACTTACCGTTCCTCTAAATCTTCAGAAGTGGACCATTACGCTAGCTATTGATGGGCATCTGTTCGTGATTTCTGGCGCGATAATACTGGGAATGGTAGGTGGTTTCGAGCTCCCTCTACTTCTGATTCTGATGTCGACAACAGTATGGGTAATTGGAATTCTACAAATTAGGAAGGCACTGAGGATTTGGGGTCTATTTGATTTGTTATTAGCTCTTCTCTGCTCGTTAGTATTTGCTTCCATGGGGCTTGATCAATACGACATATTGTTGGGGATGACTGCACTGGCCTTAGAGCTAGGGATTATTGCTTGGCTTGGATTATCAAACCAAGCTGAACTAAGTAAGGACTAGTCCTGAAGTGCCAACGTTGATGACGGTCGGGCAATTCTACAGTCTCGTGACGAGGTCGTGGATATCCGACACCCCTGACGAGGTAGAGCATCCCCCCATACCTCTGGGGCTAAACAAGATGGCCGTACCAAGGGCCGCTCTGGTACTTTCGATAATCACGGGATTGAGTCTATTGTTGTCCACAATCTGGGTTGGACTTGAGGCAAGAGATTTCATGGAGGAGATTGAGGCATCATTCGGAACAACCGACATTGAAATTCTGAAGGAAGATGGTCGTTGGCTATGGGAAGTTAGTTTGCTATATGATACATGTTCCCCTAGGGAAGATGACTGGGAGTGGCCGATTTCTCTGGCGGATCAAGACGAAGGTTTTCTTCTTCCTGGGGAGGTTCGTTGCGACTGGGGGCATCAAGGAGCGGGTGACTCGGCTAGCATAGTAGTTCACAATAGGGCAGAAGAGATGCTGAATCTTGTGTTGGAGATTAGTGGGGGTGGGGTTGTTTTCGACTACAGCGGTGAGCCGTTTGTCATAATCAATGATCTAGGTTCCAATGATAGTGCTATTGTCCAAATTTCTCTAACTGAGGAAATTATCGAGAGGGAAATAAGTGTTACCGCAACTCACATTTCTGTTCTTCAAGCGCAGGTTAGATTGGATGTAAGTATATTTCAGGGATCTGAGGAAAGGAGCATCCATATCCAAGACGGAGATTTTGTCGAGGTGCACTATACGGTGTGGAATGCGGATACGGGAGAGGAATTAGATGATGGCACATGGGCGGAAACAGCTGGCGATCCGATAGGGTCAATCGAAGGCTTCGGATGGTCGGCAATAGGACTTGATATCGATAATGATCGTGGCGGAGGTTTTCCTCTAATCGACACCGGAACATCACATATCACACTCCTTCCTCCGCCAATAGCATACGGGAATAGTGAGGGGCACGAGCTAGAGCATACGTGGTTGAGATTCGAGTTGAAGTTGGAGAGAGCGCCAATCTCTGATTAAACTTCACGAAAGTAACTTGACTGAGTTCCAACGGGAACAGCTATGGCGGAGCCAGAGCATGTTGCCATCACGCCTTCCAACAAAGGTGTCACCGATGCAAAGAAGAAAGTCAAGCCGGGGTCATCCAGAAAGGGTGAGCCTGAGTTTTTCATGAACGAGGGGATGAAACGGCTATCCACACCGTGGCCTGTAGCTTCCATAAGGGCGGCGCAGATTGATCCTCTATCTCTGCCGGCAGGAGTAATTCTTGATGCAGCTGCTGGCTCAGGGGTCCAATTAATCGCTTTCTCGAAAATTCTGAAGAGGCCTGCGCTAGGAATAGAATTGGACGAAGAAACTGCCAAACTTTGTGCTGCAAATATGCATCACAACTCCGAGGGAGAGGCTCAACGCTCGCTAGATAGAGTTTTGATCGGAGACGGTCGGTCTGCTGAGGCGGCGATTGGAGCTTACTGGTCCAGTCTAAGAGATGCTGGTACTAGGGCCCACCCTCCTGTAGCAATGCTGCATATTGATCCTGCAAGACCCAGAGATGCACAGAACCATAGTCTGGATGAAATGGAGCCAGACATCAAGGAAGTCCTAAAATCTTGGAGTACTCATTTACAAACAGGTCCAAGAGGTCCAGCAGTGTTGTTGGATCTTTCACCGAGACTCGATACAGTTCAACGGGCCATGATCGATGGCATTCTTGAAACAACCTTCCCGGGGACTCCCTGGACATGGGAATGGCTAAGCAGGGGCGGGGGAAGGGTCGACAGGCTATCTGTTTGGGTGGGCTCACTTTCATCAACGAACAAGAACAGGTGTATTCGAGTTGGAAGAAAGAATATTATTTCCAGTATCGAAGGAGATTCTGTCGGGGCAAATATATCCTCTTTCAATAGCATGTTGGAGCTTCCCAGAGGAGCCTATTTGACAATATTAGATCCGGCCCTGATAGAGAGTGGCCTTCAGGATATCTGGTTAAATAGGGCAATTGTAGGTGGCACAGGATCTTCCTGGATTAGAACAGAGGGAAGGAGGCCCATGCTAATACACACTGATGAAATCTCTCAAGATGACGATGTTCGAGGATTTGTAGTGGCCACTGGAAAAATCGTGCAACAGAGACTATCCGCTCCTGAATTGAATAACATTGACCAAGTAGCATCTTCTATAGCTAAATTTGGAATTTCTAATATCACTCTAAGATGCAGTCTGGATCCAGAAACCCATCCAACACTGCAGAGAAGGATAACTAAGGAGTTGAAAGGCACTGAAGGGACCAAGGGCTTCATGGTTGATATGGAATTGCAGAGGCCTACTGGTCCGCAGAACCTGTATTTAGTTTGCAAGGAGTAGGAACTATTCCGAAAATAACTCTGTCCAATCGGTTCAAATAGGGACTGTAGTTCGCGAGGATGCCCAAAAGGCCACCGAAAGGTGAACACGGGGGAACCGTAATGCCAAAA
>Ga0066850_10000675_pt1 | contig 18230 bp, 9 predicted proteins | sample ETNtaG_4_FD_67282 | JGI IMG/M metagenome (GOLD analysis project Ga0066850, IMG submission 67282) | Marine microbial and viral communities from oxygen minimum zone, Eastern Pacific Ocean - ETNP201406SV67 | ecosystem: Environmental > Aquatic > Marine > Oceanic | place: Pacific Ocean: Eastern... | reverse complement strand
ATACCGTATTAATGACATTGCAATTACAGGGCTTAGCATGGGAGGGCACGGTGCGCTGTATTTGTCTATTCGGCATCCGAAACTGTTCTCTGCTGCCTCCAGTATGAGCGGCGGTGTTGACTTAAGGCATTCTACAAAATCATGGGATATTGCTCAAAAACTGGGACCTTATGAAAAATTTCCTCACCGATGGGAACGAAATTCCATTGTGGGAATAATTTCTGATCTAGAAACGCTGGCTTTCCCAGTTCTAATCGATTGCGGTACAGATGACTTTTTTATCGAAATCAATCGGGAATTACACCGGATGCTGCTTGAGAAAGGAATTAAGCATGTGTATACTGAATTTCCAGGCGCTCATACTTGGGAATACTGGGTGCATGCTCTGGATTATCATCTTTTTTATCTCCAACATCAGTTTAAGTCCCCATGATAGTAAAAAATATCAGACTGCAGGCAGTACTACTTCTTTTTACCTTATTCCTGCATGGGTGCGGCAAGAATTACACCAAAGATGCCAGCTGGGCTATGGAAACCTTTGGCGGACTTTCTTTGAGACAAAAGGTTGCACAGATGCTCATCTATAGAATGAATATGAGGTTTTTGTCCGGTTCTAGTAAAAAATGGCAGGAAATACAATCACTCCTGGAGACGGATGGCATTGGTGGTGTACATATCTGGTACGGAGATGTAGGGACATCACTGACCTTGCTTAATAAGATGCAAAAGTATTCTGATATCCCTATACTGGTGGACGCAGATATTGAGTACGGTTTGTACCAGCGTTTTCCGGAAGGGACAGAATTGCCACCTTTCATGGCCATTGCGGCAACTGGTGACCCAGATTTAGCTTATGCTGCAGGTAAGATAGTTGCCACAGAAGGTAGGTCTGTGGGGATACATTGTAATTTCGCACCTGTAATGGATGTTAATAATAATCCTCGGAATCCGATCATCAATACCCGCTCTTTTGGAGAAGACCCTGATCAAGTCTCAATTTATGGTAAAGCCTATATTCGTGGCTTACAAGACCACGGTATGCTGGCTACAGCAAAACATTTTCCCGGCCATGGTGATACAGAAAAAGACTCACATTCTAGCCTAGCGGAAATACCGAGTGATCCAGATAGATTGTGGTCAGTTGAAATAAAACCATTTAAACATGCTATTAGTTCCGGTGTTGATGCTGTGATGGTATCACACGTACATGCACCAGATTATCAGTTCAATGCAGACCTGCCGGCAACATTATCTGAGTTCTGGGTAAGTAATATCTTAAAAGACAGTCTGGGATTTGAGGGAGTGGTGGTAACGGATGCCATGAGTATGGGTGGGATTACCAATAATTACTCAGTTTCTTATGGGTTGATTGCAGCTGTGAATGCTGGGTGTGATTTAATTATACCGGATGGTGATTATAATGAATCTATTAATGCAATTGAGCAAGCAGTACTGGGCGGTATAATTCCTGCAGAAAGAATTGATGAGTCGGTGCTTAAAATATTGCGTATGAAAGAAAAAATTGGTCTCAACGGTAGCCGGTTTATTGAAATGAAAGATGCACAAGGTTCTTTAAAAGATAGCACTTTCCAATTCACTGCGAGCCATATGGCCGCAAAATCATTGACATTGGTAAAAAATGATTCAAAATTTTTTCCGCTAGAATTAAAAAAGAGGGAAAAACTATATATCATTGACATATACGATCATAAAAATGATCATGCTGAATCCATTACAACAAAATCTTTACGTGCATTGGGTGCCAATGTACATTCTTTCCAATTGGATGAATCGGATAAAAAATATGTCTCCAGTTCAATCTTAAAAGAAATTCCAGAAAAATCGGCCATTATTGTTAATGCATTTGTAAGCCCTTCAGCTAAAAAAAATAAAATTAATTTATCAAAAACTCAGGAAAAATTTATTCAATCCCTTGCAGCTAAATCGAAAAAATTATTATTGAACAGTTATGGTAATCCTTATTTGATTGAAAATTTTCCTATGGTAGATAATTACATCTGTTCTTGGAAGGAAAGTGGAATTATGCAAAATGCATTTGTACGAGCGCTGACTGGGCGTGAAAATATATCTGGCAAACTGCCCATCACCATTCCCGGTGTAGCGGAGCAGAACTTTGGTATTCCGATCAAGAAAAAGCCAATCTGGTTTACTCAGAAACCAGCTCATGAAAGTGGGAAGAAATTAAAATGGGTTATGCCTGCTGAAGCGGGGGCCGATATTACAGCACTGGATCTGCTTTTGGATGAAGCCATTGCTGACTCTGCATGGCCAGGGAATGTTCTGTTGGCTGCCAAAGATGGACAAGTCTTTTACCATGAAGCCAACGGTTATCACACCTATAGTCATCAAAGACGTATGAGCCCTTCCGATATCTTTGACTTGGCTTCTATATCCAAAGCAGTATCGACCACGTCTGCTGTGATGTTTCTGGTAGAGCAAAATAAAGTTTCCCTAGACACAAAGGTCCATAAAATTATTCCCCGGTTTGCCCAAAAAAAGGATGATTCATCAAAGGCAAGAAAAAACATTACTTTAAAACATCTGTTGACCCATACAGCAGGTCTCCCTGCCTTCAAACAATATTACCTTATGGATATTGAGGCTGCGGATATTCTTGCAGATATCTGCGATACGGAACTGTTATATGAACCTGGAACCAAAACGATATATTCAGATCTAGGGCTGATTCTTCTGGGCAGATTGGTGGAATCTCTCGCCGGGATGCCGCTGGACGTTTTCATCGATAAAAATCTGCTACAGCATCTGGGTATGAATAATACCTTTTACAACCCGCCAGAACATAAACTTAAGCGTATCGTACCGACTGAGATAGTTTCCGGTTATAGATCGGGGTTGATCCATGGTGAGGTGCACGATGAAAATGCCCAAAAGTTAGGCGGTGTGGCTGGGCATGCCGGCCTGTTTTCAACTGCGTCAGAATTGGCTAGGTTCGCGCAAATGATGTTAAATAATGGTAAGTATGGTAAAAAAATAATTTTCAAGGAAAAAACGGTTAGACAATTCACCCAAAGAGCAATGGTTGATACCAGCAGTTCCCGCTGTTTGGGTTGGGACAGCCCATCAGGAAATGCTTCTGGTGGGGTGTATCAAAGTGAGAACAGTTATGGGCACACGGGCTATACAGGTACATCGTTATGGATTGACCCTGACCATAACCTGTTTGTAATCTTACTTACCAATGCTGTTCATCCCGATCGTAGTTATAAAGATCCAACCTATTTTGACTGGCGGCAGCGGATTCATTCAGCAGTTTATGAATCCTTAGGCATCACGATACAGAATCCAAATTTGACCTGGAGAACGCAATGGTGAAAACCATTATCAGCGGACTATTATTATCGGTTTCATTCTGCCAGATACAAGAATCCTATAATTGGTTAAAAAACCAGCCCAAACCTTGGACCCTTAATGAAGATGAAATTGATAAAATATTACCGGGGTTTAAGACCCATTTCCCGGATTTCCAAGACCGGTTGAAAGCTATTGCCCGCTGGCGTGTTAATACACCTTATGAAATTTTTAAACTTGGGGAAGAAGTAGACCCTGATCCTGACCCTATCATTCGGTTGGATGTTTCAGATTGTACAGCCCATGTACTTACCACCTTAGCATTTGCCCATGAAAAAACATTTGCTGATGCAAAACAAAAAATGATCGAAATACACTATAAGACTGATTCACTAGGTAAAAAATCACCTACCTATGTATCCAGGTGGCATTACACTTCAGACAGGATCACTGCCAATCCATATACTATAAATATTACTGATTCACTTTTTAAAAAGGAGCAATTAACCCGGGTGAACCTTACATTAAATAGAAAGGAAGATGGTTTGGAGTTCTTAAAATTGAACTGGAATCGAACAGCTGACTTTTATTTTATACCCACTAACTTAATTGATCAAATCCTCCTGGATAAACTGCCAGAGATAGCGGGAGTGGCATTTGTAAAAAATTCTTATAAAAAATTGGGAATTCTTATTGCCCACGAAGGAATGATCCTGGAAAATAAGAACCTTTTACACGCTTCAAGTGAAGCTGGTAAAACAGTAGAGGTAGATTTCTTAGATTATTATTTTAGGGAATCGGGACCTCTTTTTGATGGCATCATGATCTATAAATATGTTGAGATACCTTTATTAAAGTAATGTGTAATAATGATTAAACTGTTGACTAAAATTCATAATTACATTTAGAATCAACTAGTGCAAATTATTAAATATTTCTTTTTCATCTTTTTATCCAGTTCTTATTCCTTTGCCGGTGTTACCGGTAAAGTATCAGGACAGATTCTAGACACAAACACAGGTGAGCCTCTTATTGGGGCAAATGTAATCCTGCAGGGCACATCCCTTGGGGCAGCCACAGATATTGATGGTTATTATCACATATTAAATGTACCCCCTGGATACTATGACCTACGTGTAAACATGATCGGGTATGCTGAAAAATCTATAACTAAATTGAGAGTTGAGATTGACCTAACTGCTGTTATCAATGTAGATCTATCTGTTGAAGCAATAGCAGGTGAAATGGTCGTTGTTGAGGCAAACCAGAAACTGGTTAAGGTTGATGTTGCTTCCAGCCAGAAATCAATTTCATCTAATCAGATTGCAGAAATGCCTGTAAGCAGCGTCTCAGAAGTGGTGGGGCTTTCTGCAGGGGTTTCTGGTTTATCCGTAAGGGGCGGCAGCTACAATGAAACACAGTTTATGGTAGATGGGCTGGTATTAAATGATGAGCGAACCAGCGAGCCTACCACCGGGATTCCTTTAAGTGCAGTACAGGATATTTCGCTTCAGACCGGAGGTTTTGGTGCTGAATACCGTAATGCCCGGTCCGGGGTAATTAATGTAGTGACTAGGGAAGGTTCAAAAGATAGCTATTCAGGGACAATCAGCATCAGGCAGTCACCACCTGCCCAGAAACATTTTGGTATGTCTCCTTATGATTCAGAGTCTTTCTGGTTTAAACCTTATTTGGATGATGAAGTAGCCTGGACGGGTACCAACAATGGTGCCTGGGACGAATATTTCCAGAGACAATATCCATCCTTTGATGGTTGGAATAGTGTTTCGGAGCAGACCTTGGCCGATAGTGACCCCAATAATGATCTAACCCCTGCTGGTGCTCAGAAGCTTTTTACCTGGGAACATAGATTAAATGGTGCAATCCGGGAACCGGATATCAATATTGATGCCGGCTTTGGGGGGCCCGTACCATTCCTGTCGCCGAAATTTGGTAATCTGCGGTTCTTTGCTTCAGCCCGCCATGAGGAGGATATGTATCTTTATGAAGTCAGCAAACCGGGTCTTGAAAGAAGATCTTATTTGCTCAAACTGACTGCAGATATAAAAAATAACTCAAAACTGGTCTATTCTCTTTTACGGGGCACAATGGAAGGCACCACTCTTTCCCGGGGAGGCGGAACAACTATAATGAATGATGTCTGGGATCTAGCCAGTCAAGTAAATAGATCAGGTTTTACAATGCCCTGGCGTCTTTTTACCAATGAATACTGGGCCCCAACAAAAGTTAATAATGTCACCCATGCTTTGAAATTTACCAAGCAGACCAAGGATGATACCTTTTTTGAGTTATTGATAAAGATGGATTCTAAGGAATACCATACTGATCATGGTTCAATAAGAGACTCTGTATCAACCTACCCTGTTTTTGGAGAAGGAGACAATACCTGGTTTGCAGATGAAGCACCGCTTGGGTTTTTTGGTGGTCCTTTATTCAGCGTTGAAGGCCGATTGGCATTCGGTGGCGCTATAAGTACTTCCAGGGATTTCAGCAGAATTAAGACCTACACCATGAAAGGTGATTATGTATCGCAGGTGAATAACTACCATCAGTTAAAAGCGGGTAGTGAAATTGTTTTTTCCGATCTCTATCTCAAATTTGGATCTCAGAATGAATTTTTACCCAGCGGCAACTACTGGTCTAAGACTGAAGTTCAGCCTTATCGATTCTCACTTTATGGCCAGGATAAACTGGAGTATAGGGGGTTTGTTGCCACAATGGGTTTGAATTTGGATATTCTGAATCCGAATGGGCACTGGTATGAAATTGATATTTACAATGATGATTTCTTTTCGTCAAACTTCACAGAAGATACGGAAGAATCATTTGATAAGAAAAAACTGGATCCACAGATAAACTTAAGCCCCAGGTTGGCCTTATCTCATCCAATCACTGAAACATCCAAGCTTTACTTCAACTATGGACATTATCAGCAAATGCCCATTGCTCAAGATCTTTACAGGGTGCGAAGGGGGTTCAGTGAGGAAGTATTGACAATTGGTAACCCTACCCTGCCCATGGCAATGACTATCGCATACGAGATTGGATTTGATCAATCTTTTTATGAATCATATTTAATCCACTTAGCCGCATACTACAAAGATATCACGGATCAGCAGGATTATACCCGCTATATCAGTGCCAACAGCAAAGTTAACTATTCTCAGCTTACAGCCAACAGTTACGAAGACATTAGAGGGTTTGAACTGGAGCTTTCCCGGGTAAGAGGTAAATGGATTACCGGGTTTATTAATTTTGAATACCGGGTAAATACATCCGGCTATTTTGGCTTAGGCCGCTATTATGAAAATCCGGCAGATCAGCGTAACTATGAGTTGAATAATGAAAAGCAGTACAAGCCACGACCCATTCCTCGGGTCAAGTCGGTGCTGGACTTTCATACTCCACTTACCTTTGGTCCCAATATCGCTGGACAGTATTTACTGGGAGATTGGCATATGAATGTAATCAGCAGATGGTCGGCGGGATCCTGGTTTACTTACAATCCCAACAATGTTCCCGGGATTGAATACAATGTACAATATACAGATAATAATAATGTGGATTTAAAATTCTCAAAGATATTTCATGCAGGGAAAATCAATGTGAAAGTGTTTGCAGATATCTATAATGCTCTTAATACAAAAAATTTCTCCGGTTACGGTTTTGAGGATGGATTTGATTATAATTACTATATGCAGTCCCTGCATATGCCGAAGGAAATCTCGGGTGAACTAGGCTATAACTATTTTGATGGGAATGACAAACCGGGAGACGTGCGTAAATATGGTACTGAATTTGTGCCTATGGAATGGATATCAGATGTCACCTTTATATCTAATCCTAGCGAAAGACCTATCTATTATGATAATACAACTGAACAATTTCTTCAATGGACAGTGTCTGATGGATGGCAAAATGTTAACCAGTCTTATTATGATGAGGTTGTTAAAAATAAACAATATATAGATATGCCGAATCAGTCTTATTATGTATTCCTTAACCCCAAAGATATATTTATTGGGATCAATATCAGTTATGATTTCTAACCTAAAATATCTACTGTTTATTTTATTTTTATCGATTTCTTCTTCCCAAGAAGTAAAGTGGATGGCCATCGGCGACCTGCACAACTGGTATTCTGCCGCAGGCTGTGAAATTGAAGTTGGCAGGACCGGGCAGGTCTCTGATCAGCAGGATGGGCTGCGCTGGCCCGCTTTTTACCGAGTGCAGGACAACCAGGCAGCAAAAGGATTGTGGCTGGGTGCCGTTAACTTCCATGATCCGGTAGTCAATAAGGATTATGCTTATAAAGTTGTACATGCTGGTCCAAGACACCTGGATATCGAAAATGAGACCATGCCTATGGATATTTCTATGGACGGACGTTATGATCATCCTAATGTTTTTGTGGATGGCGACCCAGCTTCAAATCTCCAGTATCTTGATGCCGTAGATGAAGTGGATCCTAGCCTGCCCTCGGATAGAAAATTAGTAAACAGGGTGCAGACGTCCTTGGGTGTAGAAATGACCAGAATCATCTATGCCTTCTCCCATCCAGAGCACCAGAACTATCATATCCAGGAATATGTTTTCACCAATAATGGCTGTTTTGATAAAGATTGCAGTACAACATACGATCAAACCCTCGAAGGATTCCAAGTCTATTTACAGTACAGGTATGCTATTAGCAGGGAGGGTATGGTTTATGATGGGAACTGGCTGCCTCAGAGTGCTGCCTGGGGTCATAATACAATGAACGATGTGATCGGTGAACATCCAGATGCACCATCTGAAAATGACCAGTATTATGATGATGGTGAAATCATTCGGGGTTTGTTCTCATGGCAAGGTTATCACTCTGATGCCAGCTTTGATAATATTGGTGCCCCTAATGCACCAGGGGAAGGTCACCTGGGAGCTGCACAGTTTGTCGGGGTAGTTACGCTTCACGCGGATACCAGCCCTTCAGACAACAGTGATGATATTAATCAACCCAGCACTACATGGTTTATCACATCTGATGACCCCACTACGTCGGGAAACGATCAGTACAATGAAACAAAATCCACTAATGAATACACAAATTATATGACGGTTGGTCACCCCGAGCAGTCCCAGGCGGAGATTGTTGGCAATGGCAATGCCAACCAGTTCAATGATCCCAGGACTGGCTCAAACCCTGGTGGCACATCCCAGGGTATCGGGTTTGGCCCTTACACTTTAGCTCCAGGAGAAAGTGTTCGTATTGTTCTGGCGGAGGGTGTCGCTGGTTTAAGCCGGGAGATGTGTTATAAAATAGGACAGAACTGGAAGAATGATATACATACTGATGATATGCCTACTGCATCTTCTTTAAATACCTGGATGCTTAATAATTATAATCGTGGAGGTAATGAAAATAAATATAAAAATGCATGGGTATTTACAGGCGCCGACTCCATTATTAAGACTTTTAAAAAAGCACGAGCAAACTTTGATCTTATGGAGTCTGGTCAGGCCTTGCCTATGCCGCCGCGTCCGCCCGCAATATTTAACGTAACCTCCGGAGGTGACAGGATTATCATAGACTGGTCGAATGAGGCAGAATCTGAGCCTGGTTTTGCGGGATATAGATTATATCGGTTGAAATTCAAGCCCGATACGACCCTATTTACCTATGATATCGGTCAGGGCCAGATCATTGATTTGGACGAATCTATTGCCAGTATCTGGACTTTAGAACCTGGGACGGACTCTTATGAGGATCTCACTCCTACAAGAGGATATGATTACTATTATTTTTTAGAGGCATTTGATGATGGCAGTAATGATAATATTGTATTGAACAGCAGTAAATTTTTCACATTGACAAATAAGGCAGGATTTTTAAAGCGTCCAGCGGGTGATAAATTTGAGGACATTAGAGTTGTTCCGAACCCATTTCACATTTCCGCCCGTGATTTGCAGTATGGTGTTAGTGCACCGGACAGGCTTATGTTTTTAGATATTCCTGGTAAGTGCACTATCCGTATATTTACTGAGCGGGGCGACTTGGTTGATACCATTGAACATACAGATGGCAGTGGCGACGAGGCCTGGAATTCCATAACCTCATTTCGGCAGATCGTTGTCAGTGGTCTTTATGTTGCTCACTTTGACATGGGACAAGAGGGCAGTACAATTAGAAAATTCACAGTGATCAGGTAATACATGACGAGAACTATTAAGAAATTTTGCACTTATTTTATGCTGATGCTGTTCCTGTCTGGATGCAATGAATTGTTGGATGAATACCAGGTTGATGACATCCAGCCACTGGAAATAGACATTACCATTTGCAATATATTATCTAATACGGAGAATACTGTCACTGCTGTCACTGTCGCCTACAATTCACTAACCTTATCGGCTATCTATGATACCCTTTCAGGTGATACAGCCTCTTTTATTTCACTCAACAATTCCAATGCCTGGCGGCTGCCGCTATCGGCTGATACGTGTTTTTTCATGATCTATGCACCTCAGGTAGCTGATTCATATTTTGTGGCCATCAATTCATCCACTGGATTCACTTTGTATTCGGCAGAAGGCCAATTAGTGTCAACAGAAAATGAAAATCTATCATTAACCAATGTCGCCGGTTGCCCGGAAGCCCGAACCAGGCAGGTCTATGCTTCTCTGAATGGTGCCTATCTGGCCAGGGTCATTAATCCGAATGTTTCCACTCTTCATTTGGTTTTTCTGAATACTAATATACCCCCTACAGCAGACTTCAGTGCCAACCTGGCCAGTATAGCTATTGGCGATACAGTTTCCTTTTCAGACCAATCTGCTCAAGGATCTCAGCCCATTATTTCCTACAAATGGGATTTTGGAGATGGCAGTGCCAGCAGCGATTCTTCATTTGTGCAACATGCATACTCAGACTCAGGGAAATTTTCACCATCTATTACTGTTTCCGATGGATATTTATCCAATACAGTCACAAAAACAGAGCTGATTACTGTTTCAGGGGGAGGAGAATGATGAAATACATACAGAACAGTATCCTTCTAATTTTTCTTTTATCTTATCTACTAGGCTCCGAAAATAAAAAACTAGCACAGACAGGTTTCCAGTTTTTAAGTGTCACAGCCGATGCCCGCGGCGGAGGAATGGGCGATGCATTGACAACTATTCATATGGGATCCGCATCTTTATTTTTCAATCCTGCGGGATTGTCTCGGCAACGAGAGTTGATTGATATCAATTTTAGCTCCAATAATTGGATCGCAGATATACAGCATGAAGCTCTCAGCCTATCATTCAGTCCCAAAAATGGGAAATATGGTGTTTTTGGATTTTCTTTCCATAATGTGGATTATGGAGAATTGCAGGGTACAATGGTATGGGATAATGAGCGGGGTTTCATTGATACTGAAGTGTTTAAACCTACAGCCATGGCAATAGGTGTAGGGTACGGTCGAGCTCTATCAGAAAATTTTTCAGTGGGAGGGCAGGTAAAGAAGGCATACCAGTATTTGGGGAGAAGTGTAGTACCGATCTCGGATACATCACAGGTAGTACAAAAAAACACCGCAGATGCACTTGCGTTTGATTTCGGGACCATTTACCGTACTGACTGGCACGGGTTTACTTTTGGCATGTCTGTAAGAAACTTTAGCGATGAATCCCAATATGCCTATGATGGATTTCAGCTGCCGCTGACTTTCAGAATAGGTGGATCAGTCGATCTTCTCAGTTTTACTCCTTTAATCGGAAGTTCACACTCTGTTCTTATGGCTGTTGATGCACTTCATCCCCGATCCTATCCAGAGCGAGTCAATATGGGTTTTGAGTATTCCTTCAGGAAACTATTTAAGGCCAGGATGGGTTATCTGTACAATTATGATGAGCGGGGACTTACCTTTGGATGCGGGGCTAAAATAGGTCCTTTAATGGTCGATTATGCCCATACACCATTTGGTATCTTTGACGCTGTAAGTCGGGTCAGTATTGGTATCTCACGATGAATTCAAAATATATTAAGTTGCAAAACCATATTCTATTCCTGATCATACTGGTTTTTTCCTGTGATGATCCCGACTATCCGGAAGATATCTGGAATGAAGATGATACAGGAGGTTTATCACCGGTTGTTACTTCTGTTGAGCCGGCAGATGGTGCCTTCGCTGGGATTGACACCTTAACTATCACCGGTCAAAGTTTCTCCGATACTGAAGCGGAAAACATTGTTTATTTTAACAATCTTTTGGGCAACATTGTAGATGCAACACCTAATAGGATTTTGGTTATTCCGCCAAACCTGGTCAGTGACAGTGTAAAGATTAAAGTTGCGGTACAGGGAGCATTCTTATTTGGAGAATACAATGCTCAATATATTCTGACCGCTGCCGTGATGGATTATGGACCTTTCGATCAATTCACGGATATTTACAGCCTGGATCTGGACCGCGAGGAAAATGTAATCGTTTCCATGGAAGGTTCACCGAATGCGGAATTCTGGAAGGTAGATACCAACCAGGACTCAACAGTATGGTCCGGATCACTTTCTAAAGGATCAGGGATGAAGCTTGGTCCTGACGGCAGTGTCTATTTTGTGAATTACCAGCGATATTTATATAAAGATGAAGAAGGAACACCAAAAGAAAATACTGAAATATTCAAGCGGGTGAATGGTAATTCCACGGATCTGGATTTTGATGCCAGTGGGAACCTTTACTTGAGTGGGACAGGATCAAAGATCGATGTTGTTGATATTAATGATGATGGCGGAATGACTTCCGGTATTACGGAAGCCAAGGACCTGGGGGATCTAGATACCAAATGTTTGCGTGTATTTGGTGATTTCGTTTATATACTAACAACAAATGCAGCTGCAGATGAAGCCATCTATCGATTACCCATCCTGGATATCGCGGGTACTCTCGGTGACCTGGAACTGGTCTTTGACTGGTCCGCTTATACAAATAAAGAATCATCTGCCTTGTGTTTTACCCTGGGTGAAAACGGCGAATTATTGATAGGCTCCGATAGTGAAAGTCAGCCACTGACCCTTGTAAACAATGATGTTGTTTCCGCATTTTACCCCACGGTCCTTACTCCGCCCATCAATTACATGGCCTGGGGGAATTCTCAGTATCTATATATAATTAACAGGACAGAAGAAACAAACCGTGTACAGCGCATAGATGCCAGGATGAATGGTGCGCCATATTATGGACGTCCCTGAAATTTTTCCTGGATTTCATGGGCCAATCACCCCACCTTCTTAGATTTTTCCTAACCACCAGTCTTTTATTCACAAATAGTGTTTTTCCCGGTACATCGGGGAAAATTACCGGTATTGTAACCGATGCTGATAACGATGTACCGATGGCTGGTGTGAATGTGATACTGCAAAATACCAGTCTGGGGGCGGTTTCAGACTCTCAGGGCAGATTCACCATTCTTAATATTGTACCAGGTGAATATGATATTGATATATCCATGATTGGATATGCAAAATACAGCATCACAGACGTGATGGTCAAAATTGATCAAACTACAATTGTTGAGATTAAATTGGTCCAGGAATCCATAGAAATGGAAACAATCACCGTGCGGGCTGCCAGGCCGGTTGTCATTCATGATATTTCCAACAGCCAGATCAATATCAGTTCCCAAGACATTGAGAACCTGCCATTCGATGAGATTGTGGATGTGATTGGCCTCCAGGCAGGTATTGAAGGGATGGCTGTCAGAGGCGGCAGCAGCCGGGAATCCCTTTTCCAAGTTGACGGAATATCGTATAACGATGAGCGATCAAATGTGCCTTATACATCGATACCCATGGGAATTATTCAGGAAGTACAGGTTCAGACCGGTGGGTTCAATGCGGAATATGGCAATATTCGTTCGGGTGTTGTAAATGTGATCCTGGCGGAAGGAGATAAAGACCGGATTCGCGGCGGGTTTTCCTTTCGCCATAGTCCGCCGGTGCAAAAACATTTTGGCCCGTCCCTGTTTTCGAGTAATTCTTATTTTCTAAGGTCTTTTTTAGATGATGATGTTGCCTGGTCCGGCACGGAAAATGGTAATTGGGATGCTTATACCCGAAGACAGTATCCTTCCTTTGAGGGCTGGAATGCAGTTGCAGATGCTACATTAAATGATGATGATCCTGCCAATGATCTAACACCGCAGGCGGCACAGCAGGTCTTTAAGTGGCAGCACAGGCGCCATGGCGTAATCCAGCACCCTGATGAGAATGTAGATTTTTATATAAGAGGACCAGTGCCCCTCGTTTCCGGCAATCTGGGCAACTTGAGATTTCTGATGAGTTACCGCAGGGAAAATGAGGCCTTTATATTTCCCCTATCCTTAAAAAACTATAGTGATGAATCAATCCTGGTCAAATTAACAGCTGATTTCTCCAGAAAAACCAAAATAAATCTGTCTTTTCAATCAGGCACTACCCAATCTGTCTCACCCTACAGCTGGAAGACAACACCCACGGGTTATTTTCTGAGAACGACATACGAAGTAGCCAACTTGCTGAATAGTAGTTCCGGCAACAGTATCCTGTTTATGCCCGGGTATTTTTCACCCACAAGGCTAAAACGGTCTATCATTGGGATAAGAGCAACCCATATGTTCTCTGAAAAAGAATTTCTTGATCTAGTTCTGCAGCTGCAGTCTAATATTTATGATACCTATCAGACGGATGAACGGGACACCACCAAAAAATATGCAATTATTCCAGGGTATGACCATTATCAGGTAGATGAGGCACCTTATGGTTATTGGGGCTATGGTGAAACGGGGATTGACGGAATGAATATTGGCGGCTGGATGAATCTGGGTCGGGATGAAACAAAAAACTCCACAGTAATTTTAAAAGCAGATTACACTAATCAATTGAAAACCAATCACCAAATGAAAACTGGATTTGGTGCGGCATTCAATTCATTTAAGATCAGATCATTTACAGAAAATCCAGGGATGTCGACATGGAACCGTTCTATGGTATATGATGTAGCGCCGTTTAGAATATATGCTTATATGCAGGACAAGGTCGAATACAAAGGATTTATAGCCAATCTGGGACTGCGTGGGGATATTTCGAACGGCAATACAGAAGTATACAGCCTGGACATGTACGATGATTCTTTCAAACAGGGCCTCGGCAATGAGATCGAATCCACAGCAGATACCAAAAAAGCAAAACCAAATTATGCTTTAAGTCCCAGACTGGGTATTTCTCACCCGATCACGGAACGGTCCAAACTGTATTTCAATTACGGCCACTTTTACTCGGAGCCGTCCTCTTCTTATCGTTTCCGGCTCCAAAGGGAAAGCAACGGACTGGTAACCCATGTTGGCGATCCCAATATGGATTTTGAGAAAACAGTGGCTTATGAGGTAGGGTTCTCCACCAATCCATTTGGCAACTATCTGGTAAACCTGGCACTTTTCTATAAGGATATTACCAATCAGCCGGGTTGGGTCTATTACCAGAATATGAATGGCACGGTTCAGGTCAACCGTATTGAGAACAACAATTATGAAGATATACGCGGGATGGAATTCACCTTGAAAAAAAATGTTGGGCTCTGGATAACAGGGATGGTCAATTACACATATCTGGTCCAATCCTCGGGTTATTTTGGGCTACTAAGGCAGTTCCAGGATCCCAATATGCAGCGTGATTATGAGAGTCTCAATCAGTACCAGTCAAAACCAAGGCCCAGGCCGTACTTAAGAGCTGTAATCAATCTGCAGTCACCGAGCAATTTTGGACCGCGGTTCATGAAAAACCATATCCTGGGGGAATGGACTTCCAGCTTGATTATTACCCAAAAAGCCGGTGCCTACGAAACATATAATCCCCAGAATATCCCTGGTGTAGCAGACAATGTGCAATGGAAAGATTCATACAGTACAAATTTACGTGTCAGCAAGCGTCTGCGTTGGAAACAAGGGTATATGGACCTTATCGTGGATGTGCAAAATCTTTTTAACCATCAATTTCTCAGTTACGCGGGATTCGCAGATTACTATGATTATATTGATTATTTAGAATCACTCAGATTTCCCTGGGAAGACGGCAAGGAAAAAGGGAATGACCGTATAGGTGAATATCGCGATTGGTCCATACCCTATCAGCCTTATGAGCCCGATGACTGGGAAAATCCTACCCCTTCAGATAAGAATATTCTTGATTCAAAAGCTTATATAGATATGCCGAATATCAGGGCAGTCTCCTTTCTGGATCCCCGTGATATTTATTTTGGTATCTCTGTTCATTTTTAATGTTTGCTTTATATCACTTCTTCCCAAAAAATATTGTTCTATTTTTGTTGCCATTGGTATTGGTTGCTCAGGTAGATGAAACGTTGAAGCGATATGTTAAAATTGGTTCTCTCCAGAGTCATTTTTCCGCCTACGGCAGTGAACGGGCCTATAATAATACGTATTATGAAGGCCTGATTTGGCCTGCAGACTATTTATATCAGGATAATTCTGTAATTAAAAGGTCGTGGATGGCCTGTAAAGATTTCACAGATAACAATGGCTATAGCTGGGGGCATTATGGGCTCTATTTTCTTTTGAGTGATGCGGGTAACAGCCTTTTTCCTATGGAACTCTATCAAATAGCAAAATTTATGCCCCCCGCGGTTTATGTTGACGGCGTGGACATTAACAGTTTTTACAACGCGGAGATTGATTCTGTGAATCCGGATATAGAATCTGACCGGATCATTGTAAATACGGTGAATACATCCATGGGCCTGACTATGGAGAGACGAGTTTATGCCTTCAGCCAGCAATACCATGATAATTATTTTATCAAGGTATTTACGTTTACCAATACAGGGAATACAGACTGGGACGCGGAGATTGAACTGAATGCCGATCTTAATGATGTACTGATTGGATGGGGAACACGATACAGCGTATCCAGGGAAGCGGGGACTTTATTGGACGGCCAGCAAAAATGGGGTAAGAATTCCTGGGTCACACGTAGGGGCGAAAATTTTTCCCAGAACTATCAGAACCCAATTACAGAAGCGGACCCCAGCCCACAATGGCTGCGTTCTGTCATCTCATGGTATGGACGTTCTGCAACCTTATTTCAGATCAACAACATTGGTGGTCCTGACTTCCGTGGTAACGGCCGGCTGACTGCCCCCCACCACGCCGGAACAGTGGTGCTGCATGTAGATAAAAGCTGGAATGATTCCGTCAATGATATCAACCAGCCCCTGTTTTGGGGCTGGCATGCCGGAGATACCTATCCCAGCATGGGTACCCTATCGGAATCGGATGAGCCAGCCATGGCCCAACTCCATGAGATGCTCTCTGGCGTGCCCCATCTCGGGCTGGGGGGCGCTGAACGGCCCGATGAAGTAGCCATGGGTGACCCAGGATCTGAAACCTATTTAAAACATAACATAAAACCATTTGACGTACACAATGATCCTGGTGGTATGAATGCTATGTTGAGTTATGGCCCTTTTGACATACCCCATGGTGAGAGCATTATCATTGTTGAAGCGGAAGGTATCAATGGCCTCAGCCGGGAAATGTGTGAAACGATTGGATTCCAGTGGCAGGATGGTGGTGCTCCTTATATACTTCCTGATGGCAGTGAAACCAATGACCAGGACATCTTTAAGAATTCCTGGGTGTTCACTGGGAAAGATTCACTTCTGAAAACCTTTGGGCGGGCGCTGCGAAATTATGAAGCTGAGTTCCAGATCTCTAAACCGCCCCTGCCACCAGCCCTGTTCGATGTCCAGTCCGGGGGTGATCGTATATTTCTTAGCTGGGATCCAAGCCCTTCCGAAGGCAATCCCAACTTTGGCGGGTACGAGATCTGGCGGGCCACAGGTAAACCGGATACAACCTACACAAATATTTACTCCGGCCCTGGGGGCGTATACAGCTTTGATGACCTGACCCCGATTCGTGGTAATTCATATTATTATTATATCCAATCCATCACGGATGGCAGTGAGAATATTGCCGGTAGTTTGAACCCCGCAGGCTCCTTGAAAAGCAGCCGATTTTACACAAAAACATCAAAGCCAGCCTATCTTAGGCGACAGTCTGGGAAAGTGCTGGATGAAATTCGTATCGTACCAAATCCGTACCACATTGCAGCCAAGGACCTGCAGTATATTGGCGAACGGGATAAAATCATGTTTTTAAATATCCCCGGCCAGTGTGATATCAAGGTGTTTACCGAGCGTGGAGATCTAGTGCATAAAATTGAACACAGGGATGGCAGTGGTGATGAAGCCTGGAGCTTGATCACATTTGGCAGACAGGTCATTGCGCCGGGTATTTATGTAGCCCATTTTAAAGCGACAGAAAATATAGTTTCAGCTGTAAGTAATGAAATACTGATTGTTAAAGGTGACCAGATCGTGAAAAAATTTGTCGTTGTTCGATAATATTATGATGTTTCAATTGATCAAAACCCAGGATACTTATATTACCGTGGGTGAAGAATATAACTTGACCTATTATATTAATTATTGTAGAATACTACTGTGTGTGGAAGTGCCTTGTGGTGCTTATTGTCTATAATAATCGAAAAATAAATCAATAAGAAGGAGACAAAATGAATAAACAGATACTTACTTTCGTCTTTGCTTTCGCTCTATCAATGGGTGTGGTAAAAGCAGAGTATATTTACAGTTCTACTTTACTGGACTTAGGAGATACCTTAGGTGGTGTTGTCCAGGGTTCAGATGGTGCCTGGCAGAATTCACCTCACGGTGTAGCTGTGGCTCCGGATGGCAATGTCTGGGTGAATATTTACGGTGGCTACGGCCGCATGGAAATATTATCCAGTGGAGATACGGTTCATTATAAAGGGATCTATGTTCTTGATCCTGCAACAGGTG
>Ga0066850_10000669_pt1 | contig 18305 bp, 19 predicted proteins | sample ETNtaG_4_FD_67282 | JGI IMG/M metagenome (GOLD analysis project Ga0066850, IMG submission 67282) | Marine microbial and viral communities from oxygen minimum zone, Eastern Pacific Ocean - ETNP201406SV67 | ecosystem: Environmental > Aquatic > Marine > Oceanic | place: Pacific Ocean: Eastern... | reverse complement strand
TTATCTAAAGACGTTTCTAGCTTTTTGATAATTGGCACTAGGTCATCAAGTGCAAACAGTATTGACATATGCATTGCAGTTGGGTATGTATCATTGCTTGATTGAGACATGTTTACATGATCATTTGGGTGTAAGTGTTGATACTGACCTAATTTTTTCCCAAGAATTTTTAATGTAACATTTGCAATTACTTCGTTTGTGTTCATGTTGAACGCTGTACCAGCACCAGAGTTTATCATATCAACTACAAACTGATCCTGATATTTCCCTGCAAGAATTTTATCACATGCTTTGACGACCGCTCTTCCACGTTTGTTGTCTAATGCTTTAGCTTTCATGTTTGCAATAGCAGCAGAACGCTTTATCATTACAAATGATTTGATCAAATGTATATGCGACTTTTGTCCAGTAACATGGTATTGTTTGACTGCTCTACCAGTAAACGGTCCATAATATGCATCAGCAGGAATTTTAACTAAACCAAGTGAATCTTTATCGCTTCGATTCTTCACATATACAAATAGCTTATTCTTAGTATATATTTTCGTAAATGATTAATTTAACAAAATGTAGTATACTCATTAAACAATTCTAAATATTGAACCATGATTTTATTTTAGCCGAAACATGAAAAAGCTATATTAAGTGGCAAATGATCAGTTTGATTACAATGAATAAGCGCATAAACTTCATGTTTACCATGGCAGCAATAGCTGTTATGGGCGGCGCGCTATTCGGAAGTAGTTTTACATCCCAAATGACAGGATCAACATTTGACTTTTCAAAGTCAGATAATGCAGCATTGCAGAAGATCCATGACATGGGTGGATTAGAACTTGTTATGCCAGCAGCATTTGCTGAGGCTGGAAACTGTGACAGCGATGAATACGCAGATCGTACTGTTGTAGAGTTCCCACTTACTGGTGTAAGTATTGATCTCCCACGATTAGGTGGTGGCACTTTTAGTGCTATGACTTTCAGTGAGCAGATACCAGGACCTACACTAAGAGTTACACAAGGTGACGTCGTAAAGATGACACTAACTGTACCAGATGGTGAACCAACTCCACACGGTAACGACATGCACGCATCACAAGTCACTGCTGTACCAACATTTGGTGCAGTACAGCCAGGAACTGAAAAAACCTATTGTTACATTGCACAATCACCAGGGGTATACAAATACCATTGTTCTGGTATTAATGTAGCAGCAATGGACCAACACGTCCTTCAAGGAATGTATGGCATTGCCATAGTTGATCCAATTGATGGTTACAGTAAGTTAATGGTTGAAAAGACAGCTGTAAATGCAAACGGTGATGTTTCACGGGATAGACAATTCTATTCTGCTGATGCATTGGAGTTTTCACTCCAATACCAACAGATGTACTTGACTGATGCAGGTACTTATGATGCAACAAAAATGTTTGCACACCAGACATCATACACAGCAGTTAATGGACAACCATTTGGTTACGTACCAAACGAAATCCACAACTTGCTTAACAATGGTGACACTGGAAAGAACATCTTTGTAGCACAACCATGGAATAGCATGGACCTACATCAATATCAATCGCAACTGATGTTTACACCAACTGGCGTTCATAACAGAATCTTTGTAGAGAACCAAGGCAACGAACCAGTTTATTTCCACATCGTGGGTGAGATTCTTGACAGAGTCACACAGGGCAACAGAGTACAATCTGGTGCTACAGAAACATGGTTACTTGGTGGTTCCCAGAACATGATTGTTGACATCGTTTATGATGAACCAGGCATTTATGTCGCGGTTAATCATGACTATGCAGCAATTTACACTGGAGCAGCCTCCATCTTCGTTGCTGGTCTACCACTACCTAACATCAACCAAGCAGCAACTGACTTGGGTGTTGTGCAAGGTGCAGTAGATACCGGTATGTATGCAGGAGTATTGGGAAATCCATATGATTCAATACCACCATATGGCTCACAATCAATCCATCATCCAGCAAAGAACGTTCACTGCATGTGTAGCGACGGAGTCGCAGCAGCACAAGCAGCCGAAGGCGCCGTCGAACTATGGGTAGCAGTTCCAGCAATTATCGCTGCAGCTACAGGAGAATAAACCCATTCTTTTTTTCTTTTTTTTTAATTAAAGCCTAAACTGTGTTATAGTGACTCAAAATGATTATATTTCGTGCTTAGTGGCTGAATTTATGGATGTAAAACATACAGTACTAATCTGTGATCAAGTAAATTCTATACTTAATGAAATTCTGACTAAAAATGGTCTTGAGGTAACCTATGAACCTGAAATTACTCCAGAACAAATATCTGAAAAAATTGGAAGTTATGAAGTTGTTGTAGTACGAAGCAGAACAAAACTGGTTAAAGAACTGATAGAAAAAGCAGATAACTGTAAAATAATTGCCAGAGTCGGAGTGGGACTTGATAATATTGATCAAGTTGCTGCAAAGGAGAAGAACATCAAAGTAATTAATGCAGTGGAAGGTGCAATGAATGCTGTAGCTGAATTAGTGATTGGTTTCATGCTTTCAATGGCAAGGGAGATTCCACGAGCTGATAGAGAAGTTCGTAACGGAAATTGGATAAAAAAAGAATTGATGGGTAGTGAACTTAGAGGCAAGTATCTTGGAATAGTTGGATTAGGAAATATTGGAAAAAGACTCGCAAGATTAGCCAGAGCATTGAATATGAATATTATAGGATATGATGTAGTTCCAATTGACCAAGAATTTTCAAAGGAAGTTGGACTTATGCAAGCAGATCTTGATACATTGTTATCAAGTTCAGATTATATTTCACTACACGTTCCATTAATTGATAGTACACATCATATGATAAATTCAGAAAAGATTGCTATGATGAAAAAATCTGCTCATATCATCAATACTTCACGAGGTGGTGTGATTGATGAAGAAGTATTATACAACGCATTGAAAAATGGAGATTTATCTGGAGCTGCATTGGATGTTTTTGAGGCAGAGCCTGCTACAAGTAATAAATTGATATCACTACCTAACTTTATAGCCACTCCACATATTGGAGCCCAGACAAAAGAAGCTCAGTCATTAGCTGCAAATATTATAGCCGAAAAGATAATACAGACGATTAGGGGCGTAATCTAAGATGAAGATAGCAATCCTGCTTGCAATTTCTGTTCTGATTTTATCCCAAGGCTATGGTATGGCATATGGTGAAAAATTAACATTGTCAACTGATTCCTCATCATATGAGAAAGGTACGACTATAGAAGTATCAGGATTAATTTCTGATTTTGATACATCGGACCCACTTAAAGTATATCAAATTACACTTAGAGTTGTAGATCCTAAGAACAATATTGTTACTGTATCTCAATTTGATCCAAATGACGATGGTACTTTCTCTACATCTATTAATTCTGATGGCCCTACGTGGAAATTTGATGGTGATTACGTAATCATGTTGAATTATGGTGAATTGAAAGGGACATACACTTTTGCTTTCTCTGTTCCAGCACCTGGATCTGAAATTATTGATGAGGCTGGAGATGTTATTGATGCCGGTGTTGATGTTATTGATGAGGCAGTAGATGTTGCAGATGCTATTGTAGAGGAAGTTTCGGGTGCTCTTCAATGTGGACCTGGAACAACTGACGATGGTGGTATTTGTATTATTGACAAATCTGGTTCTTTCAATCCACAAGTTGAGGAGGGTACATTTTATGCAATGATAATTCCAACTGCTATAGCATTTGGAATAGGTATGGCAGTTCTAGTTGCTTTAGCCTTGATAGCAAGGGCACACAGAAAATAAGATAAGTAGAAGATTACACTGCAGACGTATTTACTAAGATAATTCCCTTTTCTATGAGATATTGAAGTGATAAAGTAAACTCGGTATCGGATATTTGATCAGTTATCCACCATTCTGCATTAGTTTTTACCCAGTCAGGTATCTTTGTTACCGTTTCATCACCTGTAGATGTGTATGGAATTTTGATGATTTCTTGCTCAATCAGAAATCCTAGTGCACGCGCAAAATCTTTGTCTGTAACAGTTGGTTCGCTTATCCACATGTATGCGACATCCTTTATCCAGTATGGTAGGCAGATTTCTTCGTTATCATCTATAGAAAACTGCACTGAGGAAGCAGTTTCTGAATATTCAATTTCTAGTGTATATGTGCCAGGGTCCCATATTGTTGCGTCAAAAGCAAATCGTGAAGGAAGTTCTGTAGTTTCTGCAGAAATTGGTGGGCTTAACAATATACTTTTTCCTTCTTCAGGGTTGATGATGTATATAGTTGCAACATCACCGGTTATCTCGGAAACATTGACTGTTATTGATAATTTATCACAATAATGATAAGTCTCCTGACTCGTTTCAATGGTTACCACAGGTACAGAATAAGCTGGGGTCAAACTTGATAATGTTATGAATAAGACCAAGATGGACAGTGAAAATACGACGATTTTCATAATTTGCCTGTCGATATTACGAATATTAAGGGTACATTTTGACCTACTTTATGCCAAATAGTCAAGAGCAAGTATGGTTAAAAATGCTGAAAAACAATTCTGTCGAGTTAAGGCAAAAAGCTATCATTTGGAGAAAAGAAAATGCCATTACTAGAATAGATAAACCCAGCAGAATTACACGAGCTAGAAGGTTGGGCTATAAGGCAAAGCAAGGAATTGTTGTTATCCGTATGCGTGTTGGTACTGGCGGAATGAGAAAACAAAGACCTAGAGCTGGAAGGAGACCTAAACATCTAGGTGTAACTAGAATTAAGGCAGATGTTTCTATGAGGAAAGTATCTGAGAGGAGAGTTTTAGAAAGATATCCTAACATGAAATTACTTGGTTCCTACTTTTTGTACAAGGACGGTATGCACTATTGGTTTGAAATAATATTGGCAGATCCTTCCCATCCAAGTATTGCTAAGGATAAAGAGATGAGAAGACGTGTTTTACCAAATATAGCGTAAAATGAAAGTACTCTTTTTTTTAATTCCAATAATATTATTTGTTTTAATCACTCCAACACTTGTAAGTGCTGAAGTATACATTCCTGACAACGAGTATGTTGGGTTTTATGATCATGATGGTGTTTATACTGTCATAGGTGGTATAAAAAATACTGAAATTTATCCTGTAACCCCGACAATCACTGTTACTGTTCATGACGGAAATAATATTTTTTCAAATGATTATGTATTTTCTTCAGTGATGCCACAACAAATGCTCCCAATGAAGATCAAACTACCACAAATAACATCAGATAGTCCTAAACTTGAACCATATGCAATAACATACAACTTGACTGGATATGAGTTTAAGGGTGGTTACGTACTGTATAATGACTCACTAGTTTTACATTCCGATGGTAATATGACTGGTCAGATAAAAAATTCCAGTGATGAAACATTTTATGATTTTAAGATTTATGCTTTAATCAAAGATAAAAATGAAGTGATATTAGATGTCGCTAGTTCGCAAAAATTTGATGTTATGTATCCAGATGAGATTTTAGATTTTCAAATGATACCTAATCCAAAAATAGCTAACAACATACATCTTTACAGTTGCTTTGCATTTGGAGACGATGAAATCTTTCCATTGAATGCAGAAAGAAACGATGAGAAGTTTACATTCAGGTATGATTCTGGTGCATGGTTTACTGACGGTCAATTCAACCAAGAAGGTACAGCTCTCAATATGTATGCATTGAACAGCTGGCATCTTGACATGAACGCAAGCCTTGAATTTCCTCAAAGCTCTATTCATGAAAACCTCGAAGTATATCTAGATGGTAAAAAATATGCAGAAGGACAACCTATTCATGAAAAAATTGAAAGACTTCAAAGCCTTGACGAAATGGGAAATTGGCATCTTTATTTTACTGTGCCCAATTTTTATCAGGGTGATGTGACTATCAAGGGATTCATGCATCCTGACGGAACAGTATCAGTTCCAGAAGAACTTGATCTTTCTTCTATGGTAATGACTGAATTAACTAGTGGTGAAATAACAGGAATAATTGCAAATACAAGTGAGAATTCGATCATATTCAGTCTTGAGACAGATGATAGTGGTATATTGTCTATGACAACATCTGATTTTTTGATTAGACCGTTTAATGATGGAAGTTTCTTTGTTTTGGTTAATGGGGAACAGACAGAAAATGTCAAATTTGAAAATAAGATTTTATCAATACCATACACATCAGAGGCAGAAACGATTGAAGTTTATGGTAGTTATGTAGTTCCTGAATTTGGTACTATTGCGATGCTCATATTTGCGGTAGCCATAATCTCCATAATTGTAGTCTCTAAAAAGACGACTTATTCATTGACCAGATTCTGAATTTTTGATTCTAATGATCCATTCTGCCCAAATGAGACATCACGTAATACCCCCTTACGATCAATTAGTATGTTAGAAGGAGTTCCCTGAAGGGAATACATTTCAAATGTCTCAGCAGTATATTCCTTTGACATAAAGTAATTTTTAACTCTCTCATAAATTTGATTTTTATAATCCTCTGACTGTGCATCAAAATTAGGAATTTGAGTATTAATCATAGAATCCATTTTTTCTTTGCTTACATCACCAGACTCCTTGATTAATGAATCCATTGCTACAGGATATGGAATTTTATATGCTAGTTTATTTCCATCTAACTTTCCATACTGACTCAACATTTTTTTTGTTTCACCAATCACTTCACCAGTTTTCACCAAAAGTTCTAGATTACTGATTGTATTTTTATCAAAATCTTCGAAGGCAGTAGCTACACCCAAAACAGAAACACCTTCTGTTTTATACTTGTTATAAATTTCAATAGATTCAGGTATTCCATACATAAAACATCCAGGACAGTTTACTTGAAACACATCAACCAAAATTATATTATCACCCTGTTTGTCTAAATTCGTATCAAGTCCTTGAACCCATTGAGAAATCTTTAGATTCGGTGCCTTCTGACCTACCTGCACTACCATACAATCACTTTTTTTATGCACCTAAAAAGATAACTTTGATAACTGTTTTAATTTTTTTAACAAAATAAAAAGAAAAGAAAGCGGAAAACCTTCTTTTCTGTTTTCCGTTTTTTCTAAGGTATTGATCTGCTGTACAGTTTGCCTTCTAAGGCCATCTTGTACATTTCTGCAACATATGGGTCCTCACCTGGTGTTTCTGCACCTAGTTCGACCAGTCGTGCATAAACCCTAACTACGTATGCTAGAGCGCCCATAAAGGCTACGACTACACCCATGTTAAACATCCAGTGATTTGGTACTGCGAAGATTTCTTCGACAAACCAAAAGTGCCACATCTCATTGACACCAATTGTAAACATTGTTGCCAAGTAACCAAGAATGGTCATCTTGAGTCCAGTGTTCATTGAATTATTTGGTCCTCTAAGAATCGGAACTTTTCTATCATAGATTGCTACAGATGCCCATCCCAATGGCAGAGCTATAAAGTGAGAATATAGCCACCAATGTGCTGGAGTAAATGCGCTGTCTCTAATAGAAGTCTGGTGTAGAGAGCCGTCAACAAAGTTGTCAACCTCTACAGAAGCTGCAGTAGATCCCATTGAGATAACAATAAGCCAGATCTTTTTCAATCTGTGAATTTCTACCTCTTTTGGAATTAGTGCCGGCATTTGTGCCATAGATACTATAGTAATCTTTTGACATATAAGGTAACCACTGAATATCAACATGATATTTTTGTAATTTTTTGATTATTTTCGATGAAAAATATAAAAATTATAAAATTTTACATATTTTTACACTTAATCTATACTATATTTTCCTCATATTTCATTGATTAGCTTCATTGTTAATCAATGAGTGTGTCTATACATAGATTTAGGGTAATTATGGGCATTTCCGACCTTCAGAATCTAAAGAAGACCTAAATTCCCAGTTTATTCAAATTTGATGTAATGGATGTTGTGCCACAGTCAAGACTCAGTCTTTTGGTAGAAATGGAAGATAAATATGAAAAAAAAGAAACTGAGTATTTTGTAGATCTGTTAGAACATGAAGATTATGTGATTCGTTGTAGGGCAACCTGCATACTTGTTGACATTGGTGGAGAGGATAAAGTGCAGTATATTGCGAAGGTGCTGAAAGATGACCCAAATGAACTTGTTAGACATGAGGCTGCATTTTCACTAGGACAGATGTGTTACAGTAACGGTATTGAACCATTAGAAGATGCAACAAAAAATGATCCTAGCATGTTTGTACGACATGAAGCTGCAATTGCGTTGGGTGTAATGGGTTCTAAGAAAGCACGAGAAACTCTTGAGAAGGCATTAGATGATCCTGATGAACCAGTAAGGGACTCTGCGGTTGTCGCGCTGTCCAACCTAGAGTTTATGGAAAAGTTGAGCAAGAATGAAAAATTTGCAAAACTCACTGGTGGCTAAAGTCTACTTACTATAGTTCCGTTTTGTGCTGATTCAAATTTGTATATGTTTTCTACAGCAGAATCATCAAAGATTTCTGCGTCATGAGTTATGATAATGAATTGCATTGATGAATCATCATCTTTCAAATTTGTTAGTTGAGATAGAACATTTACAAGAGATTTTCTACGTTCACTATCTAAGTGGGTAGTTGGTTCGTCAAGTATCATAAAGTTAAGATTTGATGCACCTAGAAGATGCGACATACCAAGTCTTAATGCTAAAGCAACACTTACCTGTTCTCCACCACTAAGTGATTCAAGATCAAGCACAGTATTTCTAGAATAACACGAAATGTTCACATCGCGTGTTTTTTCTGACAAGGAAATTCTTTGTATCTTTGTGTTAAGTTTCTCTAGATATTCTGATGCCTTTTGTGAAATTATCTCTAATGCCCACGAACGAAGGCTTTTGCCTACTGGGCCATCTCTATTGTAAACATTCTCCTGAATACGTTCAAGTTCCATAACATATCCATCAACATACTTTAGTTCTGCTAATGTGGAACTCAGTTTTTCCAATTCTATCTTTGTTGCTTTAATATTTCCAGAAATCTCTCCATATTCCTGATTAATCTGGCTCAATTTACTTACAGAAACATCTCTAGATTCTATGTTTCTGAGAAATTGTTGCTGATCAAAACCCTTGGTCGATTTTTCAAGTGAAACAATATTCTCATAGATAGTTTTTGCATGAGAATCCAGGCTAGCAGTTTCTACCAATTGACCAGAATTGATTGTAAGCGGTATCTTTTGCATTTGTTTTACTTTCATCTTGATTTCTGCAACAATTTCATCTAACTGTGATTCGTTCTTAATTTTGTATGTACTAAGAATTGTTTCAGCCTTTTTTGATTCTTCTAGCTCACCAGTAAGACTGCCAATATTTTCTTCAAGTTCATCTTTTTCATTTTCTAATTGAGTAATTTTTTTTTCTATTTCCTGAATTTCGTCTTCTATATGCTTTTTTTGGAATAATGGCTTGAGATGTTCTACTGATGAATCACATACAGGACATTTTCCATCCTTCAGCACCAATTTTTTAGCAAGTTCTCCATGTTCTTCAAGCCTAACTTGCTTTTTCACTAAATCACTTAGTTCAGACTCGGTATCCAAGATTTTTTTCTGAATTTTATTAATTTCCAATTCAATTTCATTTTTGTTTTTAGATAATCCAAAACATGGTTTACATTCGTTTACAATTTCTTCTTTTTCAGCAACTTCTTTTTTGATTGATTTTATGATATCCATTGCATATTCTTTCCATTCCTTTTTTCTTGATTCTAGATCCTTTAGCTGTGATTCCTTTGTTGAATCATCCTGAATTTGTTTTTCAAGTTTTGATATCAATGATTCTTGTTTTTTCTTTTCCGTATTCAGATGTTCTAGTTTTGGCTGTGCATTTTCTGATTCATTTTCATATTCAGTAATTTTATTTTCAATAAGCTGAATTTGTGTGTCATCATAACCAAATTTTTCCTGTATAGATGTCCTAAATTCCCTTTGTACAGTTCTCATTAATGCTAGTGCAGTGTCTAACTTGTCAATTCCGATTATTGTGTTTAACAGTTCCTTGAACTCTTTTGGTTTTGCTTTGATGATTGAACTAAGTTCGCCTTGTTGAACGATAGATGCAATCTTTAATTTTTCAAAATCCATCCCAAGTGTTTCCTCAACATGCTTGGTCATTGATTCTCCAAACTGTTTTCTTTCTCCCTCAGCGATTGGAATTAATTTTCCATCCAAATCCTCTGCGAATTGTGCAGTTAGTGCTCCTTTAGAATCAATTTTTCTTATTGCCTGATAGTTTTTTCCATTGGCTGTAAATTCAATTTTTGCAAATCCCTGATTTGCTCCCCTTCTAATCAATCCTTTGTTATTTTTTCTTGTATGCTCTCCAAATAGTGAAAATGTAATTGCATCTATGATGCTTGATTTTCCTGCACCGTTGTCACCAACAAATACTGTCGCATCATTATCAAACTCTAATTTTGTATTAGAATGTGCTAGAAAATCAACTAGCTCTATATTACGAATCATTTTTTCTCCCCTTGAACTCTTCAAAGTTTTCAATGACTAGTTGTGTGGCTTGTTCCAATTGGTTTGTTGATAATAGAGGAAGCAAATCATTTACAGCAAAATTAGCAAGTTTTTCCGATTTCAGTGCATTTACTGCAAGTTTGAATAGTTCCTCGTCTATTCGTGCAGGTCTGTTTAGTAGAACTGATGATGCATCTTCATTTTGTAGCATTTTCCATGAACAATGTAGTGTTTGTGGAATTATCTGGGAAATTTTTGTCTGTACTACGTCTCTTTCAATATCTTTGCCAATAATTTTAATCTCCACCAACGGTTTTTTGTCAAACGTAGATATTTTTTCTAAGATTTCAGATATTGAAGCATCTAAGTTTTTGGCTTCTATTTTTGTAGAAAATTGTGGTCTGGTATCTAGTTTTATCCAGTTTGGATTTGATTCTTGCGATGAAATATCTACTTCAAAAAATCCTTTTTCGGTTTCTTTTATTCCTTCACTAGTCGTCATCTCTGTTGATCCAGGATATGCAAGAGGTCCTCCTAATTGTTCAAACTGTTTTACAAATTTATCATGCAGATGTCCCATTGCATAGTAAGTAAAGTTCTTTGGCAAATCTGAAGAATTTAATTCCCCAGCAAATTGGTTTATCTCAGTAATTCCTTGATGTAACACTAGAATCTTGTGACCACTATGTTGTTTTGCGAGAGTATCAATCTCACTAAATTTTTCCTCGAACGTAGAAATCTCATTTTTCCTTATTTTATCAAATCCTGCAATCATTACATCTTTGTGATATACAGGCTTACCTCTTCCTACATACTTTGAAAATTCCAGATTATGGTACACATAAGGTACAGGCGTAGCACGCATTCTGCTGATGTCATGTTCACCCAGAATGAAAAATGATTCAATCGAATTTTCTTTTAGTCTCTTTAGTGCATTAGCCATTTGTAAGATTGCTGCACCGCTTGGATTTGGTGTATGGAACAGGTCTCCGGCAAATATTACAAAATCTACATGATCTTTTATTGAAATATCAATTGCTTGGTTGAATGAATCATAGATGTCCTGTTCTCTTTCTTCTAAACCATATTGCTGTAATCCTAAATGTGTATCAGAGATATGTGAAAATAGCATTTCAATCCATCAAAAGATCTTTTTGAACCAGATCTTGGCTTGAATTCGTTCCTGCACTTTCAACTTTTTTTGCAACAGCCCATTCATCGACCGCGTTTTGATCAGAACCGATCTTCTTTCCTTTCACTTCATCAATGTGTACTATAGCAGGAAGGTTTACCCATTGCCCAACAAGAACAGCGTCACCAATGTTCAATGATGTAAGCTGTGCAATGAATTCTCTACTAATGGATTCAGCGGCAGATGCAATCTGTCTCTGGTCGTCCTCCTGCACAATCTTCATTACTGCAAGCGAGCCCATCTGGCTTAGGACATTAGCCTCAATATCTCTTGGTCTTTGTGATACTATTCCTAGACCAAGACCAAACTTCCTTCCTTCCCGAGCAATCTTTGCAGCCCAGTACTTTGCTTTTGCATCCTCACCTTTAGGAATGAATACATGTGCTTCTTCAATTATAACAAATACAGGTGAATTGAATCTGTAATTTCTCTTTGATTTTACTTTTCCACCTTTAGCATTTACAGCTGCTTTTCTATCCAGTAAAAGTTCTTGTAGATAGTAGGCAAGCGCAACATTTGCTTGTCTGTCTGTAAACTCTGATACATTTAGAATATTCAATCTACCTTCTTTGATTAAAGCAACTGGGTTTGACATGTCAGGGTCTAAAATTTCAGATGCTCTATGTCTAGCATCATCAATTTTGTCTTGAACTCTATCAGCAGAATGTCTATCTTCCTTTCTGTCAGGATTTGCACCGACATATTGAACTTGGGAATCCAATGCTTCCCAGAAATTTGCAGATTCTTTAACTTCTGGAGTAAAGGCAAGTCGCAGTACCCTTTGCTGTATGTCAGCCGCCTCTCGGATTTCTAGTACGTCAGCAAGTGTGTCTGCCTCTAATAGTCTAGGGTTAATTTTAGCGTCAATCACGTTAATTTTTGGAAAATCTAAGCCAGAATAGTCATTATGATAATCAAAAATGATCACAGTTCCATCGAGTTTTGCAATTTGTTTAGCAAGTAATGTAACCAAATTACTTTTTCCCATTCCTGTCATTGCAAGAATTCCAAGATGTCTTGAAACAATCTTGTTCAGATTAATCAACGAATTGATTTCTGGGTTTCTTAGAAGATTACCAATCTTTATCCACTCTTTATTTTCTGGTCCAAAGATTTGACCAAGATCATCTTTTGTGGCTTTGATAATTTCAGTTCCTGGAGTTGGTGGTATAGCAGGAAGTATCGCTTTACCTTTTTGCAGTGATTCCAAAAATCCTAGAATCCTAATCATTGCAGTGTGACTCTTATCTCGTTTGTTGAGTACTGCAACTTCAATGCTTTCTACAGTCTCATCGTAATTTTTCACATCAGCTAGTGCCGCACTTGAAACAATTGATTTCTCAACCAGACCAACAATTTTCCCATCATTTGAGTTTATGATAACGTATTCACCTATAGGAAGTGATCTAGATGTTTGTGCGGTTACTATGGTTGGCTTTGATTCACCAATAACAAATCCCAGTGTCATTCTAGAATCGCCCTCGAACCAATTTCATTTGATAGTCCGTGTATGCTGGCAAGTTTTGTCAAATCCCTGCCTGAAATCTTGCAGTTGTTATGAGCAAGTTTTAGCGCGTAGGGATATCCACCAACGCTGTTTTTTAGAATTTTGTTTAAAATTAACTTAAAATCATCATTGGTATACCCAGAACCTAAAAGTTCAATCTTGATCAACGGCAATGATTCTGCCAATCTGGCAAAGATTGATGAGATAATCGGTGCTTCACCACTTGCCTCAAATCGGGAGTCCTCGTGAATCTTGCTGAATCCTGGAGTAATTGTTGCATGATTGTAATAGAAGATGTCCCCTGCTATCGCACCTAGGTTTTCAAATTGTTTTTTAGTGTTTGATGTTTTTGAGATAAAAACAACATTGTTCTTTTTTGTAACTGCATCAACTAGTGACTTTGTTAGCGGTTTTTGTCGTTTTAGAAAGTGGGAATGAATCGAACCGTCCATCAGTACCAATTCAGTCTCATCGACTGATTCTATACATGCGTCAACCTCCATCTTACTTGCAAGCGAAGCAATCTCTGTGTTTGAATCAAGACCATGCTCGTGTAAATCAACCAGAATTTCACCATCTGATTTGACAGAAACTGCTGTAACTGCCCATAGTTCCGCACCCTGAAATTTTGTACTGTTGAAACTACTATCGATACCAGCAGCGACTACGTCTTGTTTTGTGGGTGAAAAATCCACCCAATTTGCTTTTGCCTGTTTGACGATCTGTTCAAACTTTGGACCCTTCAAAATTGACAGCGTTTCGTCACGTTTTTTGATTGCATCCTTTAGAACACTGTTTAACATATAGCAGGATCGGTTTTATCGAATATGAATATTGGGGTGCAAAACTTGCTGACTCGAGATCTAATTGGGACTATAGCCTCTTAGAATCAATAGATCCTATTTTTGTTCGAGTTTGGCTAACCGCTTCTCAATTTCCAGCAGTTTATGAATAATGATTATGTGGGTTTTTTTCGCGTCGATTCCTACTGGGCTATCCTCACTGCTGATGATTTTAGCAATTTCAGCCTTTTCATCACTATCAACTTCAAGTTCCATTTCTATCGTTAGTGATTATGGTATTAAAATATTGTAAGAATTACCTACTATACTATTTCATGATAAATAATTGCCTATTGGCTATGGTTTAATTATAATCATAATTGCATTTTATCGATTTGAAAAGAATTGGATTATTGGGATGTGGGGCGATAGGAACGCAGATAGCACTTGCAATTGATTCAGGGAAAATCCCTGCCATACTTACCCATGTATATGATACCAAAAGATCACAGGCTGATAATCTAGTTTCAAAACTTCAGCAAAAGCCTGAAGTTGTTGCCAACTCTCACTTGCTTTCTTCAAACCAACTTGATTTGGTAGTAGAGGCCGCATCACAGGATGCCGTGCGAAATGATGCTGTAAGCATATTACAGAACAAAAAAGATTTGATGATAATGTCAGCAGGCGCTTTACTTGATGAATCTATATTTGAAGTGATATCTGATGCCTGTAAAGACTTTGACAAGACTGTATATCTTCCATCAGGCGCAATAGCTGGTCTTGATGCATTAAAGGCGGTAAAAGATGAGCTAGAATCAGTTGTGCTTGTTACAACAAAAAATCCGGCATCACTTATTGGCGCACCATTTTTTGAAAATTCTGACATTAACCCAGACAAAATTTCAGAACCTACGATTCTTTTTGAGGGCGTGGCTAAAGACGCAATATCATTATTTCCTAAAAATGTTAACGTAGCTGCACTTCTTAGTTTAGTGGGTTTAGGGAGTAAGAATACAAATGTTAGAGTTATTGCAGATCCTAATACAAATAAAAACACACATCAAATTAATGCTGAAGGGAAGTTTGGCAAAATTTCCGTAACTGTGGAAAATATTCCAGATGACACAAACCCAAAAACAAGTAGGCTAGCCACTCTTTCTGCCATAGAACTTTTAAGACAAATTTGTAGTAAAGGGCTTGAGATAGGAACGTAGTGGCAAAATTTGCCCATATGACTGATTTTGAAGACAAATTTATGTCATAACATTATCCTTTAAATTGTAACATTGGTTCAATTTTTTGATTATGTTAAAGGATGAGATTCTCAAATTAAAGAAAGAAAAGGATGTAGTTATACTTGCACATAACTATCAGATCCCTGAAGTTCAAGATGTGGCTGATTTTGTAGGAGATTCGCTTGGTCTATCAAGGCAGGCTGCTAAGGTCAAGGAGGAAACAATTCTTTTCTGCGGTGTACATTTTATGGCTGAAACTGCGGCGATTATTAGTCCTAACAAAAGGGTGCTTATTCCTGATCTAAAGGCTGGTTGTTCACTATCAGATTCTATCACAATAGACCAGCTAAAAAAATGGAAAAATGAACATCCTGATGCAATTACTGTAGGTTATGTGAACACGACTGCTGAAATAAAATCAGAATTAGATTATTGTTGCACATCTTCAAACGCAGTAAATGTTGTCAACGCAATTCCTAAGGAAAAGGAAATACTATTTTTGCCTGACATGTTTTTGGGCTCTTATGTATCAAAGATGACTGGCAGAAAAAATATGCAGATATGGGCAGGGGAATGCCATGTTCATGCTGGAATCACTCCTGATGACATTGAAAGAAAATTAACTGAAATGAAAAATGCTGAATTCGTAATCCATCCAGAATGTAGTTGTACCACACCAATGATGTATGATATGGCATCTGGCCATTACAAAAACCATCAAGTTCAAATCCTCTCAACTGAAGGAATGCTTAACCATGTTTCAAAATCAGATTCACAGCAATTTGTTGTTGCAACAGAAACTGGAATATTATATAGAATGAGAAAACAGAATCCTCAAAAGACATTCGTACCTGCTTCAGAAAATGCGGAATGTGAGCATATGAAAGTCATTACATTAGACAAAGTCTATCGCTCATTATATGATGACAAATATGAGGTGAAGGTAGGAAAAAAGATAGCTGATAAAGCTCGTTTGGCAATTGAAAGGATGCTTTCAATTAGCTAGCAAGTAATACAATATTATTTTATAACATCTAGGCTTAGGTCTAATCCAATGACAGAATTTGTAACACTTCCAACTGAAATCATATCAACACCAGTTTTTGCATAGGCAGTTATGTTTTTGGCATTTATTCCACCAGATGCTTCTAACTGTACTTTGTCACGCAGTTTTTTCCTTTCAAGTGAAGCTATAGTTTTTTTAATCTGCGTAGGTGAAAAGTTATCCAACATAACTACTGTGGCACCACATTTGGCAGCAAGTATAGAATCATTTTGATTTTCAACTTCGACCTCCACACGTTTACGTTTTTTTCGTGCTTTTTTGATAATCTCTTCCATCGAGTTAGATAACAAAAGATGATTGTCTTTAATCATTATCATGTCATTTAGTGATAGTCTATGTTTGTATCCACCCCCAATTCTCACTGCCACTTTGTCAAAATATCTAAGACCGGGTGCAGTTTTTCTAGTGGAGTAAAGCTTCGTTTTTTTACTGTGTTTTTTGATTTGTGTGACCAAGAAATTTGTTTGTGTAGCGATTCCACTCATTCTTGACAGTAGATTTAGTACTGTTCTTTCACACGATAAAATAGATCTTGAATTTCCTGTAATTTGTAGAATTTTTTGATTTACTTTTATTTTAGAACCATCTGGCTTAAACGATTTAACATGTATTCCTTTTAATTTGAAAATATCTTTGGCAAATTTAATACCAGCAATTATTCCATCATCTCTTGAAATTATTTGAGCATTAATTTTTTGATTTGGTAATAAGGCACTAGTTATATCATAAGAGTGTGCATCTTCGGCCAGGAATCTGAGTAATTCTTTTTTTACATCAATAACCAATTTAGGTTACCTTGAGTGCATATTTTCCTTTTACAGATATTCCCAAAGTACTGGCGATCCTAGATCCTTCTGGATTGACAATCAGAACTACTCCCTGCCAGTCAGGTGTGAGATCTGAAGACTTGCATGCCGGACAAACTTTGCCAACAGTGACAAATTTACATTTTCGACATGCCATTTCTCTAACCATATTATTTCTCCTGTGAACTTTCTTTTTCTTTTGGTTTGCTCTTTTCTTTTGCTTCTACTACGTTTTCTTTTTCTTCTGGAGCATTACTATTTTTTAATTCTTCTTTGATCCAATCAGGTGCACCAAGGAATGGTTGTCTACATGTGATTCCAATTTTACCCATAGTTGCAGCCTTACCAAGTGAAACTGCAGTTATTCTAGTTCTTATTGTTGATCCAACCTTTAGAGTTCTACCACTTTGATTAGCTAGTATCATACCGGATGCCACATCACTTTTGAGATAATCATCCATAACTTGTGATAAATGTAATAATGCATCAGTAGGACCAATTCGAACAAAAGCACCAAATTCAGTGATATCAACAATTTCACCATTGACAATTTCTTGTAATTTTGGATAAAATGTTAAAGCATCAAATGTCACACGATGAAACGTTCCACCATTACCAGCAATCACTTTTCCCATTGGATCAACTTTTGCATCTAGTATCATGATTATGTATCCAAGGTTAGAATTTACCATGCTTTCATATTTTGATTTGAGTATGTTGATAGCTGCTTTTTTCAGTGACGTGCCAAAAAGATCAGGTGGAATTCTAACAACATCACCTAGAGTAGAAATAGAAAACACTTCGAAATCATTCACGATTTTCAATTTATGAACCTTTGGGTAAATTTTCACGTATTTCTATACAAAATAGCAATTTGAGAAGACGAGAGTAGAATTATGAAATTAAGCCAAGCTAAATCAGCCTATCTTTAAATAAAGTTCGAGCCAATTTCGCATATGATTGGCATTGATGATGTTTTAAACAAATTAACAACTGTTATTGATCCTGATCTCAAAAAAGATATAGTTTCAATGGGAATGATCAAAGACCTAGAGCTAAAGTCTGGGAATCTAAAGTTCACACTTGAGCTTACCACGCCAGCATGCCCATTTAATGATGAAATAGAGCAAGATGTACGTAATGCAATAAAAGAACTTGATGAAATTAAGAACTTTGACATGAATGTAACTGCAAAAGTTATGGAAGG
>Ga0066850_10000668_pt1 | contig 18309 bp, 12 predicted proteins | sample ETNtaG_4_FD_67282 | JGI IMG/M metagenome (GOLD analysis project Ga0066850, IMG submission 67282) | Marine microbial and viral communities from oxygen minimum zone, Eastern Pacific Ocean - ETNP201406SV67 | ecosystem: Environmental > Aquatic > Marine > Oceanic | place: Pacific Ocean: Eastern... | reverse complement strand
CTATCTTAGTATGGAAGGGATGAAGGTATCCTGCTTCTTCAGTGAAGCGTGAGAACGCCCGCATCAGTCCGCGCTTGGTCTACCCTATTTCGAGCCGGTAATTCTGTGACAGGGATATTCGGCGTATTGCTAGGGTCTATATTGGCATCTAGAGGCATTCCCAGTGGGGAATACGCCCTTATAACGGCACTTCACTCAATTTCAGTTATGGCATTCATGTTCTCATGGAACGCCCTTAATGACTACATGGATATCGATATTGATCGAATTAACAGGCCAAATAGGCCCCTTCCTTCAGGAGAAATATCCTTGGACTCTGTAAAAAGAGGGATTCAAGTTACGGGTCTGTTGTCGATTCTCTCTTTGATGGTTGCTGGATATGTTGCCCACATCGGAGAGATGGGAGTAGAGAATTGGATTCCAGCTCTGGCTATCTGGTTCTCGGCCCTGTTTCTGTTGTTCAACTACGAATCTGGTTCTAGGTTCAGCTACAGAATGAAGGACAAAGGCCTACCAGGGAACATCGCAATCAGCCTATCTGTAGGCTTGGTGATAATTTTAGGTGCTGCGAGCGTGTCTAAGCCATTTGACGATAGAGCATGGTTGGTTTTCCTAATTGGTTTTCTGTACAATCTTTCTAGGGAGATCGTGAAAGACATTGAAGACATTGATGGTGATAAGGGAAGGAATACATTTGCCATGAGGATCGGAGTCGATGGAGCTCGTACAGTAACAGCAGGGTTGCTTGTCCTGACTCTAGCCTCAATTCTTGTCCCATTCTTGGAATTTCTTGGAATTTTTACAGATTGGCATGCGATTTTCGTGATCCCTGCCCTAGTTCCCCTAATGATGGTAAAACCTAGGTTGTTCGCATCAGAGTATCATGCCGCTCAGAAACTAATCAAGATCTCAATGAAATTCTGCCTAATCGCATTCTTGGTAATCTCACTATTTCCAAGCTAACGTAGATCCCAGTAAGTCTGCCAAGCAGCCTCATTACAAAGTAGAGTTAATACAGACATTTGTGCCCACATCCTGTTTTCCGCCTGATCGAAAACAACGCTGTTCCGCGAATCAATCACTGCATCAGTCACCTCTTCTCCTCTATGTGCTGGAAGGCAATGCATGAACAGGTAGTCTTCGTCAGCATTAGAAACTAGGTTCTCATTGATTTGAAAACCATCGAATGAACCCATTTTCCCATCCATGTTTTCTTCTCCCATGGATACGAAAACATCGGCATATACTACTCCAGCATCGGCAACTGCCTCTTCGGGGTTATTGCACCCTTCAATATTGGAACCGGACTCTTCTGCAATCTTCAGGGCCCTAGCGATGATGCCCTCATCCGGCTCAAGTCCCTCAGGAGTAGCGTATTTGATGTCAAATCCAAGTATTGCGCACCCTAAGACTAGATCGTGCAGTACATTGTTCCCATCTCCAACCCATGCAACGTGGCCATTCACTCTTTCTGAGTTCTCTACAATCGTCATCATATCGGCCGCAGCTTGACAAGGGTGATGAAGATCAGAAAGGGCATTAATTACTGGAACGGTTGAATGCCTGGCCAGCTCCATCACATCATCATGCCCGAAGCATCGATAGGTAATGCAGTCTAGATATCTGGAAAGAACAGCAGCGGTATCCGCTATTGTCTCACTCTTGCCGAGCTGTAGATCCCCTGCAAGTAGTGTGATTGGTTGTCCCCCAAGCCTATTGACTCCCACCTCAAAGGACACTCTGGTTCTAGTTGATGGCTTTTCATAAATCGAACCTACTGACATCCCATCTAGGGGTTTGAAGTCATACAGCGCTTCCTCGTCATTCTTTATTCGAATTGCCCAATCGATAATTGCAGACAACCGTTCAGAAAGATCATCAATCGCCAGTAAGTCAGATTTCATTTCATTGTCTTTCATGCTCAATGTCTCCTGCAAATCCATCCTTGGCATCTGACATGCCTCCAAAGATATTCTGAGCGAAACTTAGAACATCCGCTTGTCCCTCTTCCATCTCGCTTGACAATGGGATTAGACCTGGCTGAATTGCAGCATGTTGCATCATCCTTAGTTGCCCAATCGCAAACTCTGCTCTCTGCCCACCGCCATCAAAGTTGCTCTGCGTCGAAGATTCCTCGAATAAAGCAGCTTCCAGCACATCTAAGTTATCCCCCCATTCTAGGATTCTCTCCAGAGTATCGGGCTCCAATAAGTCTGATTTTGACAAGAAATTTGCAGTTGGAAGTCCTAGTCTGAAGTGCACGATTGAGGATAGCAGCATCTGAGAAACGAACCCGCTTGGGGTACTGGACAACAATGGATCAAACAAGAAAATTAGGCATGCTCTACCTTGTCCAAGAACATGGACTAGATGGCTGGAAGCTTCTCTAAATGCAAACAGCTCAACTTGCCCGGGAGTATCTACAATCATGATGTCGCCAGAAAGACCTTCGATTTCTTCGAAAACCTCCTCTGCCTGAGAAGCAACTAGATCGGCTGCAAGAATCTGAGCGCCATTGGGGCCTAAATCATATTCGTCCATTACTTCAGAAAGTGAGATTAGATCCCTCACATCGAACTCCGGGTCATAATGAACCCTCTCCGCACCAGGGTCCAGATTGATAGCTAACACATCTATGTCCAAGAATCGTGCCCATCTCTGAAATGAAGTAACTAGGGAGCTTTTTCCGGCGCCCGCTGTTCCAACCACAAACAATACGGGGGGAGTAGTTCCATCATTGGAGCTCATACGGCTGCCGAGGACGTTTCTCACTTCAACATTCTCAGGGAAACAATTACTTTTCCTCATCAGGTAACCGTTAAACGAACCTGTCACTCGTGAGTATCTACCCTGAGGGTCATTTCATGGTTGAAGACTCCAATTCAAATGTCGAAGAGGAAGGGGAAGAAAAACAGGGGAGTAACTCCGAACCTCCTCCAGCACCTCCCGGATTAGGGATGCCCCCACCTCTGCCCCCCGGTAGTTTCCCCCTCCCTCCTCCGCCCGATTTATTACCGCCAGAGTTCCCAGGCGCGGCCGAAAATGAAGTCCAAGAAGCACCTCCATCTATTGATCACGAAGCCGCACGGAGGATGCTCTTGGGACTGGATGAGGAAGTTAATCAAGGGAATGAAGGGTCAGGAGTAGGCAATATTGCTGATTCTGATGATGCTCAATCCCAAGAGGAAATCTTTGAGCCTGAAAATGAGGATGTAGGGAGTGGCGACACCCTCTCAGTTCCTCCTGGATTCGAAGAGGAGCAGGAATCTCCCCCGCCCCCTCCGCCGATCGGTTTCGACGCGCCTCTCCCTCCCCCTGGATTCGAAGAGGAGCAGGAAGCCTACTTGTCTGAAAACCCTGAACCGGTTGATGATATTTCTTCAATCGACTCAATGGCTGATTCCCTATCTCTTCTGGAAGACGAATGGGTGTCAGAAGAAATCAATGAAACCCCAGATACAATGCAATCTTTCGATGTGTTATCATCTTCAGAACCTATTCTGCGGCCAGATGTTGGCAGTAAAGAACCGGAAGAAAACTCAGAAGTTGCTCAAGCCATAAATGCCTTTGGGCTTGTTAGAGAATCAGCATTTGAGCAATCCGAATCCCCAACTCAGTCGCGTCCATCGCCATTCCTCAGAACAACCTCCGAAGTAGACTCAATTCCCGGGGACAAACTTCATGCTACCCTGAGTGAAACCGAATCCTCTGTGTTGAATCCCGATGGGACAATCAGGAAGCAGATTATCGACGGTGAGTTGATCCTCCGGAACTCAAGTAAGAAGCACAGGGCTTGGGATATTGAGGTTCATCTCGAGTCGATAGGCTCGACAGATTTTGGAGACAAGGTTTCTTCGGTAAAAGAATTAGACCCGACAGAAGAGACAGCAATCCCATATACGGCTTCGGGAACAAGGATGCTGACTTTGAGAGAGTCAATAGACACAGAGACTACGCGGAATGAGGAACCAAGCCTATCTTTAGTTTACTCAGACTCGCCCCAGGAAGTCGAGATAAGCATTGAGGTTGAGAATGTGTCACCATCACCTCTGTACGATATCGAGATTAAGAGGACCATACCAGAATCATTCATTCTTCCTGATGATAGGGTGTACAGTGTGGAGCAAGATTCGATTGTTTGGGATATTGGTAGGATGAATACCGGTGAGACAAGGAACCTGTCAATTTCTGCCAAGGTAAAAACCGATTCAATTGACAAGATCAACGCAGGAGTTGCCTCAGCGACCTATTCTTCTGAAGCAACGGTTTCGAGAGCCCGATTCGACAGGGTTAGCGGATCCGGTAGGCAATTCTCTTATGTTAATGCAGAGGAAGATGACAGGCCAGGAGTTTGGCATTGCACCTGCGTTTTCGAAAACAAATCTTCCTTCGTAGTTTCTCTCTCTGGAGCGACAGTTAGGCTAGTTGGAAGGGAAGAGCCTATTCTTGATGTCTCAGACATCAGACAAGATGTCCCCCCAGAGGGAAAATGGGATTCAATGGTTAAGCGAGTAGAGTCAGACGATCAACCAAGTTTCACCCAAGAGATCAGATTCTCAATTCTTCCAAGAGTCTCAGTTCAGTCTTCTGGAACGATCGAATTGAAGGAGCAGCATCTGACTGTTCTGGATGCAACCCTTCAGAAGAGATTCGATAAGTCTAGAATAAAGTCGTACATCTCTTCTGATGTTGAAACAGTCATCACACTGGAGAATAATGGAACCTCTGAGATCAATGTGCTTAGAGTTCTCGACGACATCCCAGGGATTTTCGAGACACCATCTGTCGAAGATATTTCAATCGAGATCGAAGGAACAGAACTCAAAAAAGATCAATATCGAATCGATGTAGTTAACGGAACCCAGTTGGAAGATAAGCACATTTCTCCAGACGGTGAAGGACACAGCATCAGGATGACTATTGGGACTTCGGCCCCGCTAGGGCTTCATCCCGGAAAGGCAGTCGTGATTAGATACTCACTGGTCGCACCAGACCCTTCCCCAGGAAATAAGATGCTAGTCGCCCCAATAAAGGTGGATTTTAGCTCTGAGAGATTTGGACCCGTTGCAACCAGAATGGTAGAGAGGCCACCTATTATCTCAGTAGTGCATAAGAGGAGACACATTAGCACTGGAAAAGAAGTATTCCCTGGTGGAAAACCCGGACAATACGAAATCATGCTAATGTTCCACAATAGTTCTGATAGCGCTCTCGACGATCTAGCACTTCACGATATAGTCCCTGGTACCTTCTCTATCGAGGAATCAGTCATCCGATCGGACAAGGGAGGGGAGAGAGATGCCTCGATAACTAAGGAATCTGCTCGGGATGGAACCCAGGTGACTTGGGCAATCGGCAGGATCCTCCAAGGCGAGAGAATAGAAGTATTGTACACCATACAAGGGGATCCAGAAGCAGAGTACAAGGTTTCTGATGCTCAGGACTTCCATGGTGCAACGTTTGGAGATGAGGTTGACGAGGAGCCAAACGTCCCACAGTGGCTGGAAATAGTGAAAGAGTCATTGGCACCTCTTCCAATCGATAAGATTGAAGATCCAGAAGAGCAACCATCCTCCGAGACTCAGATTCTCCGGATCGATAGTGATAGTGATCAGTCCGAGGAAAAAGAAAGCGTCAAGCAAGATGAAGGCTCTGAAGTTGTGGAAGAGTCAGAAGGCAGTACACACCAATGTCCAGCATGCGGTTTCGATGTTGATATCGGCTCTTCAATTTGTGTAGTGTGCGGAAATACTCTTTCCTGATATTGCCGATAATCTGCTTTCGGCTACCGAAGTATTATTCTCGTTTCCTCTCACCGAAGCAATATGGCTCAAGCACAGTCAGGAGGTGATGCCCAGGCCGACGCTATGGCATCGATGATGATGCCTATGTTGCTCCTACTCGGGATGATGATTCTACTGATGTTCAACCCGGGACTGAGAGTCGGTCTCTCAGAAGTTGCTGGCTCAGTTCTTGAACCAATGCTACCCTTCCACCAGACTTACTTCGTCCCCACTGTTTTCATCGTTGGATCATCCATCATGGTAGTCAATACCATCATTCGATCCTTTTTCATGGATCCTCTACAACAGGCTCACTTCTCACATAGAAGTAGGCAAATTGGGAAGCAACTGAGGGAGGCTAGGATGGCTAGGGACACCGCAATGGCCGACAAGATGCAGACGATCCAAATGGAAATGATGCCAGAGCAGATGAAAATGCAGTCTTCAATGATGAAGCCAATGGTTTTCACAATGGTGTTCATCATTGCTATATTTAGCTGGATGGCTAGTTCTGTTGAGTCTTTCCGAGTTGGATTTGTCAGTCTGCCATGGGATCCAATGTGGAGCTTCAACTCCAGAGTCCTATGGATTTTCCCCGCTTGGATAGCCACTTACATTGCGATGAGCGCTCCGCTTGGCAGAATTATCGACCGACACATCAAGATTGTACGTTACTCCAGGCACCCTCTAGTACAATCTGGAGATACTATACCAGAGCCACTCCTGTACATGCTTGACGATGAGAATAATAGTTCTAACGCATCTTCTACAGTTCGTAGGTCGCAGAGGAGAGCAGGACCAAGAAAGACCGGTGTTCCTTCGAAGAAAGGCCCCCAACGAAAGTCTGGGAACAAGCATTCGGCCCCACCGCGAGAGGGAGTGACGTGCAACCTCTGCAAATCAGACATGATTTCTAGGACTCAAAAGGGCCTTCTTAGATGCGATGTCTGTAGAAGCGAGTGGAGATGAGATTTTGCTCAAGGTCACGATAAGTGGACCTCCTGGGAGCGGGACCTCTACGTTGGTGTCTAGGATCTCGACATCCCGCGGTTGGGAGTCACTGAATGGTGGTGATATTTTCAGGGAGGAAGCCAAAGTCAGAGGGCTCACTGTGGAGCAATTGAGCTCAGAGGCAAAGGAAGACCTCGATGTCGACCGAACACTCGACTCTCTCCTCCAGAAGAGGATGTCATCGCCCGAATCACCTGAGATTGTAGAGAGCCGCCTAAGTGGTTGGTGGGCACACAAGAACAATCTCAACTGCCTGAGGGTCTGGGTAAATGTCTCTAATGAAGAGAGAGCGAGAAGGATCCAGAAGAGAGAGGGAGGGGAACTGGCGGAGTGCTTGCAGAAGTCCCAGGATAGGCAGAAGGACGACATGGAGCGATATTCGGCCCTCTATGGGATAGATCTCGACGACATGTCTCCCTACAATCTGGTTATCGATGCCGACGAAAAGGACGAACTGGAAGTTTTTCAGGCGGTCGACTCCGAACTGGGATGGTGAAAATATGGAAAATGATGAATATTGGATTGTAGACTCCAATGCGAAGACGAACCAGTCATTTGGTTGCATTCCGTCAGAGCGCCCCCTCGAAGATCTACTTGAGTGTGGTGTAATATTGGTGGACAAGCCATCTGGGCCTTCTAGCCATCAACTAGCTGCATGGGCCCGCTCGATGTTGGGGATCAAGCGGATTGGACATGGCGGGACCCTTGACCCATTCGCAACGGGTTTGCTAACCTTGTTATGCGGGCGATCGACGAAGATTACCGGGGAGATACTAAAGAAGCCCAAGAGCTATATTGCCGTAATCCGATTCAAGCAACCCATGTCGAGTCAAGAGATTTCCGATCTGGTTTCAATGATGCAGGGCGAGATATACAACGTCCCCCCCAAGGAATCTGCAGTTAAGATACAGGTGAGGACAAGGGAAGTCTCAAACTTTGACCTGATTCAGACTGAAGTTGGAGATAGGGTGCATCTTCTTTCCATAAATTGTGATGCTGGTACCTACATCAGAACGATGGTCCGCGATATCGGTTTGTTATCTGGAAATGAGTGCGAGTTGCTGGAGCTGCACCGTACGAGGAGCGGGTCTCTCGATGACCAAATGGCTTGCACCATGCAACAACTCACTGATGCTGTCTTCCTTTGGCGAGAGCACGAGGACCAAAAGGCGATTAATAGACTGCTATCCCCCGTGGAGACGGTCCTGGATGACATCCCTAGAATTGTGATCAAGGACGGAGCAGTATCGGCGCTTTCTCATGGGGCACCTCTTGCTAGGCCAGGGATAGTCTCAACGCCCAAGGGACTACCTTCGGGCTCTTTGGTCCTCCTCTCTAGTCTAAAGGGAGAGGCTGTTGCAATTGCCGAACTTTCTGTTGATTCAGACTCAATACCTGCCATGAAGTCAGGCCAAGTTGCAACTCCTAGGACAGTCATCATGCAACCGGGGATCTATCCGCAGACTTGGTCGAAGGAGTAAAACTGCTAAGCAGATTCATGCTCTTCGTATATCCACTCGTCTGTTTCCAGCCTAATTTTCAATACCATCATTTTTCACACACACCACCGCAGTTTGCAGCCGAAGCCACTAGTGCGGTAGTTTGTTTTCGCTTTCGACCCCCGTATAACCATTCCCTAGTTTGCTCTGATTATCGGCCAAACGACAGCTAATTTCCGGCAAAAGCCGCCTACTTCCTACGCTCGAACTCCTTATTCAAGGACTTCGGACCAAGTTGAAATGCAGCCAGAGAAATCAGAACTGCCATTAATGATATGATGACTATCGTCGCATTGCCCCCTTCCTCTACTCTTCCATCATTGGGGGCTTCTACCGGCAAAACGATTTCGAGCAGGTTGTTCCCCTCAAGTGTCTCATCAATCGAGTTTGACCCATCAATCTCTACTATGAAGGTCGTAACATCTGAAGTTTCTATCAATTGTAAGTCGCATACTGACATTTTCAGATCTCCGGGGCCCAATTCAGATATTGTTCCGGTTCCGACTAGAATCCCATTCACTCTGCAGTAGAACGTGACATTTTCCGCAACGCCCCTTCCTTGATTGCGAATGTAGCCGATAACTTCGACTACATCTCCATTTGTGAGTGTCCCAGCTTCTATTCCCCCTACTCTAACCTCAACCGTCTCAACAAGTAAGTCAGGCCTCGCAGTAACGAATACTGTCACATTCCTAGAAACTTCAGATGTACCATCACTAACTGAGATTTCCAATGTGTGCTCGCCTACTTCTACTGGCTCCAATAAGATGGATTCATCCTCGTCGATTGTTGCCCATGACTTGCTAGTTGATAGGGATAGAACTTCTGAGTCCGGATCGACTATTACCGGAACTATGCTGTACGATTCGCCCAGTTCGATGTAAAGGGTACTTGGGAGATGAACTATCTGCGGCGGATCCTGGACTGCTTGAATTTCCACTGAAAATGAGCTCTCCCATGAATTTCCTGTTTCGTCACTAACCGTGACATAAACCTCAGCCATTCCATTTGCTTCTTCTTCGGGCTCTATTGTCAGTAGGCTCCCTTCCCCGTAAGCCTTGAACAGATTCTCATCTGAGCTCGATGCACTTACTATGAGGTTCTGTGATTCTGTAATATCATCCGAGCAGATGGATGAGAAGGGGATGATTTCCCCTCCCTCGTCCTCAACTAGGGTCAAGTCTCCAATTTCACTGCAGGAAGGGTTCCTGTCCCATTCTATTGCGAATCCCCCCGATATGGAGATTGTATCTATGTGTACAACTGTATTCTCAGCAGTCCCATTTGATGCCCATTGGAATCTTGTAGCAACTCCGACACGCAATTCCTCTCCTTCTGACGGGAGGGCATGTCCTATGGGGACTGAAATTGTGAAATGGCCTGAATCCATCTCTTCGGTGTGAACTAGAAAATCCCCTACTGCGAATCGAATATAGCTGGACGATTCATAAAGTCCCGAGAGACTACCCGAAATCTTGCCGCCTACAATTAACTGTGGATCATTGATATCTACTCGTGCTCCAGAAATACAACCATCCTCTAATTCTACACGGATGTTCTGAGTAAGACTTGAACCCACTAGGATCTGACCCTTCTGAACTTCCTCATATTCTCCTCCGGGGCCTTCTGGAGTGTGACTAATGCTGAAATTCCCTTCCCCAAAGACATGAATTCTGCCCAGTTCCTGATTAGGCGGAGAATTGACTTGGAATTCCCATAATCCACTCTCTGGCCCATCTGGGATAAGGCCACAGCTACTATGCGACAAGCCGGTTATATCGCCTTCGTATGTGCTGAAGTCAATAATCGGAACTCCTTTCAGGGTGACGGAGTGGTCAGCTCTGGCATTTTCGAATGAAAACCAAGGTTGGTGGAATTTCACTTTCAGTCCGACTGCGTCAACCCTAACTTCCGAATCATCCGCACCTTGGTTGTCTGAAACATAGTCAATGTTGAACTGAGTCTGCTCCAACTTTGACCAGTCCCATTCTACATGGCTATCAAGATTCACGACCAGAGGATTGCTCATCCTGTTCACAGCACTAAGAGTTCTAGCAAATGTCGTAACGAGAATGTCCGATCCATGGTTCTGCAGGATTACGTTGACCTCATCACTGGGAAGTGCGTCTGGGATTGAGAAGTGCAATACTAGGTAAACATCCTCGATTTCCATGGAATGGAGCCCAGAGAAACTGTATCCTCCCATTGTAATGTCAGGACCTCTGGACCATGAGTAGAATCCATCAGGTTCGCCGAAGGTTGCATTGCAGTCTGTACAACCGCTACTTGCCCAAGATGTATGTTCATCGAAGTTATCCGGTCTGGAGTGCGTGAATGACATCTCGCCATTTGCAATCATTCCAATCGTGTAGTCTGCTTGTTCCGTAGTGAATCCCGTTGAACTGCTGAACGACCAATCTGCACTGTTCTGGAAGGCACCTGCTTCGAGGATCTCCACTTCTTCGGAAGAGATGACGGAATCCCCAGAAACCATTGGCGAAACAAGTGCAAAGACGGTTGCCACGACAAGTATCGAAACGACCCTGCAATCTCCCATTGTAACGAACGAGGACTCTCTCTGCTTCAAGGCGTTGGTGCTTGGTTCATTGGGGCGCTTGCAAAACTGTTGAAATACGGGCCGACACACGCCCAACTTACTACTGGCTGTGATGGTGTAGCGGTTAGCACGGTGGGTTGTGGTCCCGCCGGCCCGGGTTCGAGTCCCGGTCACGGCCCCAGTGCTATTCTTTGTTTAGGGACTCATCACTAATTTTGTGCCCCATTCTACGGGCCTTTGTTGAGAGATAATCGACGTTTCCTTCCCCAACTCCTGCAACCAGTGGCATCCTCTCAACCACGTTAATCCCATACTCGCATAGTTGCTCCACCTTGTCCGGGTTGTTGGTCATCAGATTCACCTTTGCGATCCCTACCGACTCTAGTATCTCTGATGCTATGCCGTAGTCTCTGGCATCGGCCGGATGGCCGAGCATGAGGTTGGCCTCCAATGTGTCAGCACCTCTGTCTTGCAGGTTGTATGCCTGTATCTTTGCATGCAGCCCTATTCCTCGCCCTTCCTGTCGGAGATAGACCAAGCACCCCCACCCGACTTCTTGAATCATCCTCATTGCCAAATCTAGCTGGGGGCCACAGTCACATCTCAAGCTGTTGAATGCATCTCCCGTAAGACATTCCGAATGAACCCTGACCAAGATTGGGTCTGGACCTTCCATATCTCCAAGCAATAGGGCAACGTGATCCATTCCGGTTTCTTTTTCGTGAAAAACTCTGATTCTGAACTCACCGTGTTCGGTTGGAAGACGAGCATCGGCAGGAACCTCTCCAATTTCGGAAATCCGTCCTCCATTCATGTCTTTTCCAACCGAAGTGCTCATTTGAATCCTATAGTTCCCTAGTAACGTTGACGATCACGAATCTGAACTCTCCTGAATCCTCTTCAACTTCCTCTAGAACCACTCCTAATCTGTCGCATAGCGCCGGAATGTCGTGCATCGTCTCTGGATCGTCGCAAACAACCTCTATCCTGTCTCCGTGATCGCAGTCTTTCAGGACTCTGCGTGTCTCGTGAACTGGAATCGGACATAGGAAACCGAGTAGGTCTAGATGCTTCTTCACGCCGTTGGACATATTTGTTGCACGGCGAACACTGCTTCAAGTATTCTCAGTTCTTTGAGAATTCGAACTCATCGTCTTCGTGAGTCCTCATGTAATTGATCGCTGCATTTTCATCTTCAATCAACTCCCTGCCCCTATTCTTCCCAGACTTTGCATTGCCCCATCTTTCCATGAAAATTCCAGACTCCCAGTCGTTCATGAACATCGGACGGATATATGAGGATCTGCACACTGCCCTGGTGTTCCCTAGGTCCGCCGCAACAGTGTCAATTACAGCTAGCATTGTGGCATTCCTCTCGTTCTCCCCCTCTCCGGGGAGTTTCCCCGATTCTGCAATCTTGGCGAGCCCCTCAGTGCCCTTCAGAGTCTTGCCGGCCCATCTGATGTAAGGAGGAAAACCAGTCTCCTCAGAGGTCTTTACCGCATCCCTGTGCAACTTTGGTAGCTTCTTTATCTGGGCCTCGCTGGCTTCAGAAACCATGGCTAACCGCGAGGCAGTCTTCCACGACGCAGCCCACGTTCTGAAATCCTTGGCAGTGTATCTGTGTGCCATGTGCTGCTCAAGGTAGTCATTGATGTGCTCTGCCTTTATGTCGAAGTCATTCCCGCTATTATCCAGGTATCTGAAGAGGTCCTGTGTCTTTTCCCTACCACCAACTTTTCCAGATTCCTCAATCAACCTGGCAACCTGATCGTCCTTGATTAGCAATTTCCACTCCTTGCCAGACTTGCCTGTGAAGCTCATTACAGCGTCTATTTCCCCATCTATTGCTTTCTTCCCCTTCCAGAATTTCACATGGCCCTCCTGTAGCGTAGTAAGCCCGTATGACTCGTTTTCCTGTGCATATTGGTCCGAGCCCACGCGAATGTGGTATCTGTCAATCAACCTAACTACGATTGCAACTACTTTGTCGCGATCCATCTTGTTCGCACCGAGGTCTGAGGCAACTCTTCTCCTGAGCTCGTTTAGTGCGATTGCAAACTCATCGACGTTCTGGTACTTCAGAATCGACTTGTATTCGTTCCACTTAGGGTGGTATCTGTATTGTAGCCTCTCATTAGAGTCCTTGCCAGTAGCTTGGATATGCCCATTCTCGTTAGGGCAGAACCACACTTCGGTCCAAGCTGGTGGGACTGCTAATGAGTTGAGGGATTCCACCCTCTCCTCATCGGAAAGTTCCTCCCCGCTTGGAAGGCGGTAGTTCCACGAAATGATAGGGTTTCCGCCCTCCTCTCCCGCAGGGGTCTCGACTCTCTCCCTGGTTATCCCTGCTTCTTCCCTGTCGCTCAGAATCAAACCTGCTTTCTCTGCCGATGTCCCGGAGTCTTCAGCCTTCATGAACTGGTATTGAGCCACTAGGCTTGAAGAGGTTTCGCAGAATCACTCGGAGAACTGTGCCAGAAGTGCCTCAAGTGCTCGCACGTCATTCTCCAGGTTTTCCCTCTCTGCTTTCTTGAGGTCTCCCTCTGACAGTCTGGTCTGTAGGGTCTCCAATTCGATTCTGGCCGAATCCCTTTCCTCTTCCATCTCAGCCTCGTCCTTAAGCATCTTGATTCTAGCTACGTGCTGGCGTGTCGACTTCATGCGACGAAGCCTCTCTCCAGAATCGCCCTCCGGGAAAGGGCTGGGCTTGCTTGGGAGCTCCACTGCGACTGGGTAGGGGATGCTGATCCCCTCCCTTCCGAATGCGCCGTCAATCTCCCTAAGTAACCAATCCGTGGCTATGAACTCCTCTCCATAATCTCCAATCCAAACATAAAGCCTGTAGTTCTTGGAGAAGTCTGAAAGCTCCCTCAGGAGAACTCTCGGGGCCGGGTCTACCTCGACGTGCGGGCACTTCTTGGCCACATCCAAAATGACTTGCTTGACATGGGCCGAGCGCTCATCGTAGTCAACCCCAATGTCTAGTGTGAGTGTGACTCTCGAACCCATTCCGTCTCCACCCCCTCTTGCAAAGTTGGTTATCGTTGAATCGACTAGCCTGTTGTTCGGGATAACGACCAATTGCTCGGTAAGTGTCAGGACCTTTGTCGAGAGGATTCCCACGGACATCACTGTTCCAGTTACTCCCTCTACTTCTATCCTGTCACCTACTTCGAAGGGCTGGTCAATTGCTAGCATGAATGAGTTGATCATGTTTCCTAGTGTCTGCTGGACTGCAAGCCCAATAATTATGGAGAAAACCGCTAGGGAGGCGATAATCCCGAGGAGCTCAATCCCAACTTCTTGTAGCGAAAGGTATAGCCCCATGAACCAAACTATCCCCCTTGACGCGAAGATTACCAGGGGGTTGCCACCAGTCACGGTGACGCTCTTGTTCGTGTTGTACCTGTCCATGGCAGCAGGGACGACGAACTTGATCGCAATGCTGATGATCGAGGCTGACAGGAGGATGTATATGCCGGAGAAGTAAGGTGCCACTGCGGAATAGAATGCATCATTCCTTCCTAGTGTCCACATCATCGTGAGTTCCACGCCCGACAACAGAATGAATATGTACACCCTGTTCGCAATCGGGTCGAGAATTTCGTTGTCCCATGCTGCTTCCGTTCCCTTCACGACCCTCCATGCTGCATTCAGCAGGACGTACCTTGTGAACAGCAGGACGAAGAGTGTGATCCCAAGTGAGACGCCCAGTTGGGCCAAGACTCCCATCTCTTCTACTTCGTCGAGATACTCCATAATGGAGGAAAATCCATCGGTAATCGGGTCAGCCATTCAATCACACCCAACAGACCCTCTATCAAATGCTTATCGTTTCAACCGCTTAGCCTGTAGTACCCACTCGTCCCTGTCAATTCGCCCGGGCCCCAGTCCTATGGCTGCGTTCACCTCATCGGAGATTGACTGCGTCATGTTTGCTATCTGGGAAATCTTGTAGATGCCTATTGCATTCAACTTCTTCTCGACGAACCTTCCAATCCCGTCGATTCGCTGTAGGTCGTCCTTGTCGTCCTCGGAACCGAATCCTATCGCTGAGAAGTCAATCGACGATTCTTCCTCCTCGGACCTTTCCACGGCCACGTTGGCCCTACTTCTGCTAAGCATGGCCTCTGCTTTCTCTCTCCTAACTTCCATTTCTCTCTCTTTCTCATCCGCAATTTCCTTCTCCCTGATTTCCTCTTTTGCTCGGTCAAGGAGGTCCTTGTCACGAGCAGCGGGTTCTTCTGCTGCAGGAGGTGGCACTTTGCTGCCTCCTCCCTCGACGACTAGATCGACGAAATTTCTAGCCTGCTTGACCCATTCGTCCCTCTTTACCCTCCCCGGGAAGAACTCTATCGCCTCGTTGACATCATCCTCCAATTCGGAGTTCATCCGGGATATCTGCGCGAATGTGAAAATCCCAAGTGCGTTGAGCTTCTCTTCAATGAATTGTCCTATTCCATTTATTTCCTGCAATTGGTCCTTGTTGTCGGCGCTTGCGAAGCCTATGATTCCGAAGTCGATGCCCTTCGACTTCTCGGAAACCCTGAGAAGGGCACTTTCCTTCTTCTTGGTCTCTGCATCGAGTTCATCCAATTTCGCTCTCCGCTCCTCCAACTCCTTCTCCATGTTGGAGAACCTCTCGGCTGCCTTTTCGCGAGCGTTTTGGCTCTCTCTCTCTTCCAGTTCCATCTGGCGCTTCCTCTCCACTGCTCGCTTCCTCAGCTTCTCTTTGGCTTCCATGGCCTTGATCTGGGCATCACGCTCCACCTGAGCCGCCTTTTTGGCAGCGTGCCTCTCGATTTCCGCAGCCCTCTCCTCGGACTCTGCCTTTAGCCGGGCAGCCCTCTCCTCGGCCTCCCTCTCGATTCTCCCTGCCTCTTCCTCTGCCGCCTTCTTCGCAGCCTCTTCTTCTTCCTCTGCCGCCTTCTTCGCAGCCTCTTCCTCAGCCTTTCGCTCCTCAGCCTTCTTCCTCAGAATTGCTCGGAGCTCAGCAGCCTCTTCCTCAGCCTTTCGCTCCTCTTCGGCTTCTCTTCGGCTTTGCTCCTCTGCCTCGAGCCTTTCCTCTTCCTCCTCTGCCTCGAGCCTTTCCTCTTCCTCTTGCTGGGACTTGCGTTCGGCCTCTGCTAGTCTCATTGCAGCCTCCTTCTCAGCGGCAGCAGCATCCCTCTCAGCGGCAGCAGCCTTCATCTCTGCCTTCGCGGCTTTCAGTTCCGCAGCAGCAGCCCTTTCCTCTGCCTCCCTCTCTGCCTGTTCTATCTTGCTCTTGAGTTCGACTTGCATCTGAGCTGCCTTCTTCTTGGCACCAATCTCGGCCTCAGCCGCCTTCTCGACAGCAGCCCTCTCCAATCGTTCTGCCTTCTTCTTCGCCTCCCTCTCGATTCTATTGGCCCTCTTCTTCGCTCGTTCCTCTTCGGGAGTGTCATGATGCACCTCGACCTCAACGGACCACAGTAAGTAAACCGTCGCCTTGCCTAGCCTGATGAGTCCCGTGTACTCCGTGGTGCTAACTGTGTCCCCATCGTCATTGAACTCCAGCCTGAATTCTATGCCTCCCCTCGAATTGGACTTAATAGATCTCATTCTGAATCGGCTGCCGTTTTCTTCAGATGACATGTCTGTGAATTCGCACTTCAGCCTAGGCGTGATGTTTGAGACCTCGATGACTTCGTGGCTACGGGCGAAGGAACCCTTCCTGATGCCTTTCACTGGTTTTAGGACGAATGGGTCGTCGTATTCCCCGCTCCCACCTTGCCATCCATCCTCCGTCTGAGTGTACTCTGGTTCGGGCCCGAGGATATCCTCCTCCCTGACGACGAAGGGGTTGATCACCCATAGCAGGAGGAGTAACAGGAGTAGTAGCGGGAAGCAGCATATCCACAGGATCTTCACCGCATCCGGGACGTACACCTCCAGTAGGTTGCACACACCATCATCATCATCGTCCTCTGGGACTGAGAGGTTGTCCTTGGAATCGGTCCCGCAACTCGTCTCGTTCAGGTCTAGCCAACCGTCATTATCGTCATCCAGGTCTTCGATGAGGTCGAACGTGCAGTTAGCCGAGTCCGTCAGGTACCTGCAAGTGACCTCATCCGGCATCGTGTCGTTGTCCGTGTCATCCCATGCGATGGGGTTCCTCGGGAACCTGTCAATCACGTCTCCAATGTTGTCGCCATCGTCGTCCTCATCGATATAGCTGCAGATTCCATCCAAGTCGATGTCTTCGGGGTAAGAGCGGTTGTCAGTTGGATCGCTATTGCACTCGAGCTCTACGATGTCAGGCCAGCCATCCCCGTCCTCATCAGTTTCGTTGTCCTCGGGCCAGAAGATGTCGAAGTCCACCCTGTAAGAGAAGTCCCATTGGGCGTTCTCGGCGGTGAACGTGTGCGAGTACTCGAGCACGAGGTGATTGTAAGCAATCTCGGGCGTCCCCGATATGATTCCGGTGGTGTTGTCAATCACCAGACCTGCAGGTAGTGGCGTGTAAACCGAGAATAGCATTATTCCTCCACTGGAAGGTGCGATGATCGGCTCTAGTGGCTCCATCTCCTCACCGACCGTGAGGACCATCTTGTCGTTGGGGTAGAAGAAGACAATCGGGGAGTCGTCGAACTCATCTACTGTATCGCAGATCCAGTCCCCATCGTAGTCATTCGGGCTGCTGACGATGTTAAGCGGGTCAGTGCCACATTCGATCTCAATTGAGTCCTCCCAGCCATCCCCGTCGTCATCGTGGTCGGTAATGTCGGGGATGCCATCTCCATCAGTATCCAGGTGCCTAGCGAAGATCGTGAAGTCATAACCATCCATGAAGAGGGAGTTGCTAGCTGTGACCGTGTGCCTGGAAACGTTCACCTCCTCAGTGATGAATCCCGTGATCAGTCCGTTGGTCGTGTTGAAAATCAACCCTCCTGGAAGGGCGGGGGAGATTGACCACGAGGAAACGTTGCCACCGAAGATCTGCGGTTCCATGTAGACTTCGTCCACGTATGTTGTGAGGTTGAGTGAGTCCTCGAGGTAGATGAGGTCGAAGTCATCGTCATCGGGGTCGGGTGTCACTGACTGCAAGGTTATCTCCACTGAGCTGTGATACTGCGAGTTGTTCGCCCATACGGTGAAGATTTGCATCTCGAACACATCCATTGGGGCGCCTGTGATAGTCCCATTAACCTGGCCAGAACGAGTCATTTCTCCGTTCAGATTCAGACCAGCAGGGAGAGGGGGCCAAATCTCCCAAGTCCTCACGTCTCCTCCATAGGTCGTGGCTGTGATGGGATCTATTGGCTCGTTTACGAAAAGCAACTGCGAGGACATGCTGTAGACTAGGAAGAGATCAGAGTCGTCGATGCTGTCGAGACCATTGCACAACCCGTCACCGTCATCGTCCTCTGGATAGGAAAGTGGGTCTAGTTGCCCCGTATTGCACGCCTGCTCTTCCTCGTCGGTCCAACTATCA
>Ga0066850_10000663_pt1 | contig 18367 bp, 15 predicted proteins | sample ETNtaG_4_FD_67282 | JGI IMG/M metagenome (GOLD analysis project Ga0066850, IMG submission 67282) | Marine microbial and viral communities from oxygen minimum zone, Eastern Pacific Ocean - ETNP201406SV67 | ecosystem: Environmental > Aquatic > Marine > Oceanic | place: Pacific Ocean: Eastern... | reverse complement strand
TAATCATCACAGGAATCTGAAACATCCGGAATTCCATCACCATCATCGTCATTATCCTCATCGGAATCTCTGCAACCGTCCCCATCACGATCTAGAGTCCAAATGGATTGATCCCAATTGATTGAGGGGCCGATACAATCATCCCAGTAATCATCGAGAGTATCTGAATCTGCATCATCATCACATAAATCACCGAGGTTGTCGCTATCCATGTCGGCCTGTGCAGTATTGTTCACAGTAGGGCAGTTGTCATCAACATCAGCAATTCCATCTAGATCTGTGTCAACTTGGAAGGCCCAGATGAACCCCGCACCCTCAATGTAAGAATAGGTACTCTTGTTGATTCCACCAAAGGAAGAACCACATCCAAAATCAAGGTCAACACAATGGCGACCCGCGGTTAATATTCGACCAAGGCCCTGCCATGCAACTGCGTAGGCGACATCATCCATCTCGCCACCAAAACTGTCAGCCCAAATCCAATTTCCATATGGGTCCAAACCAGAAACGAAACCTCCTGTTCCTGCTGCTTGTGTGAGTAGGAAGGGACCGAATGTTGCATTGGTCCAAAATTCATTTGTATCAAAGAAGTACCCAGACACCGCAATAGTCCCCAAAGGGCCTACGGATAGATCTTGAACAATCTGGCCTGAATCTGCAGCACCACTTGAGCGAGTGGCCCAAATCCAATTTCCAGCAAGGTCAATGGAGGCAACATAACCGTTTTCGGCACTGGTATTGGCAAGAATGCTCAAACTGACAGAATTACCATTACGGAAATCAATACTCCCATCGAAATAACCTCCAACGTAAATATCACCATTCCCAAATGTAACTGATGTGGAAAATACGGATTGATAATTCACCCCACCTGCCAAATCCCGAGACCATTGGAATGTCCCAAAGGGATTCACCTTACTCACAAATCCATTGTAAGGACGGCCAGCAGTAAGAATATGGTCACTAGGCCAATCAAGTACATTGTCTCTGTAATAACCGACGATGTAGGCATTCTCTGAATCATCAATTGTGATTGCTGTGACATTGTCAGCGTATGACCCCCCCCAGGCTTGTACCCAAGAAAATTCACCCATGTCATCCAACTTCAGAACATACATGTCCGAACTGCCTTCGGATTGGAACTGATTTGCGCCGAAATAGGCTGTATCTCGGAATGAGCCCACGACAAAGATTGCCCCCTCATCTGTTGCAGTACAACCGTTTGCATGGTCGTCATATTGGCCACCCCAAGATGAAACAATATCCCATGTTGATTCAGTAATATTGTAAAGTGCTGCAAAACCATCAGTGTAGAGGCCGCCAGTGGTTACAGAATGCTCTCCGAAAGTGATGGTGTCAGAAATCCAACCACAAATCCAAACACCGGCGGGTCCAATGGTTGCTTCTTCAACGTGAGCCGAACCCACTGAATCATTTGGCTGTCCAGAATGTTTGAACCACGACCAACCTCCCCATTGATCAAGTTGAGCAACAAAAGCAGTTCGTTCATCACGAACTGTGGGTGTGGGCCCACCATCAAATATCACATCGCCACGATATGAACCAGCAATAATGACACCACTGTTTGAGGTGTTGATGACATCACTAATCCAAACACTGTTGATATCACCGGGCCCGTTGCTAGCACTAGGGTCCGCTGTGCCCTGTTTGACCCATGTGGTCACCCCTCTTGCACCAGTGCTGAGAATGGCATCAACTTGCGCCTCATTCAATTCGGGAAAGGTCTGTGAAAGTTCGGATTCTGGTGTTCTCTCAACAGCATCGATCGCCCCAATCCAAGGGGCGAGAATCATGATCAAAAGAATCGAAATGACAAGTCGGCCCCGTGCTTGCATGCGAACGCCCTTTGGGCGTTCCCATTTCAACGTTCAGTCTAGATGAACGGTGGACGGACGACGACAGCTGGTAGGTTTCGACGGGGATTCACTGCAATTTCGACTTCCTCACCGACCTCGATGCCCTCTAGATAGGCCAAACCGATGCCAACTTTCCCTAAACTTGGAGATGGACCTCCTGATGTAATCGTACCAATCTGAACCCCATCTTTCAGTACCGAGTGACCCATTCTCGGGAATGGACCCTTTCCAGTCGCTTTGAGCCCAAGCCACTTGGTACCACCCCCCTCGAGATGGAGAGTTTTTGTCGCTTCTACTCTAGACTTGCCAATGAAGTCGTGATCCATGTTCAAACCAAACGGAACGAATGTTTCGGCTGTATCTCGTGATAATCCTTCTGAACCCCCCAAATCAGGGTGACAGAAATCCTGGCCAGATAGCAAGAACCCTTTCTCCATTCTGAGTGTGTCTCTGGCACCAAGCCCAACAGGGATAATGCCGTGACCACCTTCATCGAGTAAGGCATCCCAGAGTGTCTTAACCTGTTCATTTGGAATGAAAATCTCGAATCCACGTTCACCCGTATATCCGGTCCCCTGAATCCATCCCGTAATTCCCAATGAATTGGGTGAAATCACTTGACCGTGGAAATGACGAACGACATTATCTGAACCTAGAATCGATTCCAAAACCATGGGTGATTTTGGGCCTTGGAGGGCTAATATACTGGTTTGTTCAGACAAATTCTCAATGTTGATTCCTTCACCAATATGTGTGTGGAAATGATCCCACATATGTTCAATCATACTCGCGTTAGGTACACCCAAGATTTCCGTTTCACTGACAACACAGAAAATCATGTCATCGATGATGATTCCATCTTCATCCAGAAAATGTGTGTAGGCACACCGACCAGGATTGATTAGGCTGGCTTTTTGTGTACCCACACCATCTAACCACTCACGAACATTGTCTCCTGAAAATCGGAAGAAACCCATGTGAGAAACATCGAACAAGCCGGCATTTTCACGGGTAATAAGGTGTTCTTCCATCATTGAAGTATACCATATAGGTAGTTCAAATCCATGGAAATCAACGAGGTTTCCTCCACGTTCGACATGGGCATCATACAACGCTGTGCGAACCGGTTCACCTCCCGACATGAGACAATGGCCACCACGCCGGCCCTTGAATCGCACGGCCATCGGCTCAGGTCTGGTTCGCAACCATCAAACACTGTATGGAAAGGGTCGGATGTATGTCGAGCCAGCCTGTCAACGAACCTATCCTTGGATACGCCCCTGGAAGTCCTGAACGAGTTGCACTACAAACTGAGTTAGATCGGCAGATGGCAGAAGTCGTCGAAATCCCTTGTATCATCAATGGAGAGAAGGTGTTTACCGGCAATACTGCAACCCAAGTTATCCCCCACAAACATGGCCATATTATTGCCAATGTACATCAAGCAGGCAAGGCAGAAATTGCGGCAGCTTGTCAGGCTGCAATCAATGCACAGGATGCTTGGATTGACATGGGACTAGAGGCACGTTGTGCCATCTTTGAGCGCTGTGCAGACCTCTTGGTCGGAAAATGGCGAATGAAGGTCAACGCTTCGACCATGCTCAACCAAAGCAAGACTGCTTTCCAGGCAGAAATTGATTCGGCATGTGAACTAATTGATTTCTGGAATTTTAACTGCTTTTATGCACGCCAATTCCACGATATGTACCAACCATTGGTCTCTCCTGCGGGCGTGAAGAATAGTACTGAGATTCGACCGCTAGAAGGCTTCGTGTTGGCCATTACACCGTTCAATTTCAGCAGTATCGCTGCAAATCTACCCAGTGCCCCAGCAATTCTAGGCAATACTGCAGTTTGGAAACCAAGCAGAAATTCGTATCACTCAAATTACGTTTTGATGGAACTCATGATGGAAGCGGGATTGCCTCCAGGTGTCATCAATTTTGTACCGAGTAGTGGCCCAGACATTTCGGATGTGTGCTTGTCAAATCCAGACTTCGCTGGTGTTCACTTCACTGGGTCAACCGCTGTATTCCAGGGCCTGTGGCAGAGAATTGGTGAAGCACTTCCAAATCTCAAATCCTACCCACGAATTGTAGGTGAAACCGGTGGCAAGGACTTCGTGGTCGCTCACCCTGATTGTGATGAACAGGGATTACTCGTTGCTTTGCTGCGTGGGTCCTTTGAGTATCAGGGACAGAAATGTTCTGCAGCCTCGCGCGCTTACGTGCCTGCATCTGTATGGGGTCGTATCGGGTCACCACTTTGTGATGAAGTGCGAAAAATCACCATGGGTGATGCACGTGACTTCACCAATTTCATGACCGCTGTCATTGATCAACGAGCCTTTGACAAAATCTCAGGTTACATTGACCGAGCCAAGGCAAGCGATGTGTGTGACATTGTCGTTGGAGGTGGTTATGATGACAGTGTTGGCTGGTTTATTGAACCTACAATCATCGTCACCAGTGATCCAAATTACGAATCAATGGTCGAGGAAATTTTCGGTCCAGTCCTAACCGTATTTGTTTACGATGATAGTGACTTTGAAGGAGTACTCAAGATGTGTGATGGGGCCAGCCCCTATGCATTGACAGGTTCAATTTTTGCAACAAATGATGAAGATGTACAAACCGCATTCAATGCATTACGATTCACTGCTGGAAATTTCTACATCAATGACAAGCCAACAGGTGCTGTTGTGGCACAGCAGCCTTTCGGTGGGGCCCGTGCATCAGGGACTAACGACAAGGCAGGCGGGCCGCTAAATCTACTCCGATGGATCAGTCCGAGAAGTGTTAAACATACACTCGAAACACCTCAAGATTGGAGTTATCCGTTCTTGCAACCCGATGAATAACTGGAAATGTTGAATAATTTCATTCCCTTGGACGAATTATTGGGGAGCATTGGCTGAGAGGTTACCAATTGGTAACGACCCATTGACCTGATCTGGGTAATGCCAGCGGAGGGATAAAAAATGGACACAAATATTGCGTATGGATTGATGCTTGTAACTCTAGGTTTCTTCGGCTATGTCGGATTTCAAGCAGCAACCGAAAAAGAACTTGATAGTGATGAATATCTTTCCGCCAGGGGAAGTCAAAATTGGCAGCGAATTGGTCTCAGTCTTTTTGCTTCGGGAATGGGTGTTTGGATTCTCCTCGCTCCATCAGAAGTAGGTTATTATGGTGGGTTTTGGGATGTTGTGGGGTATGCATTATCTTCGGCAACACCATTTCTCCTTTTGGCCTATGTCGGTCCCAAAATTAGAGAGAAATTGCCAAGTGGGGTTACTCTTGCAGATTATGTTCGAATGAGAATTAGTCGACCCATGCAAATCTATGTTGGAGTCATTTCAATACTCTATATGTTCACCTTTCTCTTTGCCGAGTTCACAGTGATTGGTGTGGTGATGGAGCGGCTCAGTGAGGTCAATACCCTAGTGGTGATGATTGCTGTAGGTTTGGTCACAACAGCATATACTGCCTATGGAGGCTTACCGACATCCTTGCGTACTGATAGGTGGCAAGCATGGGGAATCATCTGGTTGATTGTGATTCTATTCTTGCTATTATTTGGGAATGATGTGGGTTCGTTAATTTCAGATGCCAAGGCATTCAACCCTATCGATGAATGGAGTTATGGAAGTATATCTTACATGGAAACTTTTGCTTCTGGATTGGCTTTGGTTGTAGCCATTACCGCAGCTGAAATGTTTTCACAAGGAAATTGGCAAAGAACTTGGGCTTCAGAAGATGAAAAGGCCCTAAAGAAAGGAGCATTTCTTGCTGCCGGAATGGTGATGCCATTGGTTTTCATCATGGGATTCCTAGGTACGGTTGTCGCAGGACAAGGGCTAATCGAAGGAGATGCTGCCATGAGTGAAAAGGCAGCTGCATTCTTCTATCTCATTGAAGATGCTCACGTAATCATCATTGCAGGATTTATCGTCCTCGGTATAGCCTTGGCCTGTTCAAGTGTCGATACCCTACAAAACGCAATTGTAGCATCGATTTCACGGGACCTTGCTGATGGAAAAATGGATCTGAAGCAAGCACGAATTGCAACCATCTTTTTGATTCCAATCGCGATATATTTGGCTACAGAACCAACAATTCCCGTTGTCGGGTGGGAAGTCAATACGACCAGTGTGTTTGCAATTTTTCTGCGTGCTGATTTACTAGCAACTGCAACTGTTCTTCCAATATTCCTCACACTATGGGATAAAATCAAGCCCAATGCAGCACTTGCTGGTGCAATTAGTGGACTGCTTTCGGTTGTACTATACGGATGGATTACAGTTGATTTCTCAGCAGGATTAGATTATCTATGGTCACCCACAAATGATTGGGGTTTGGCAAACTTGGACGTGTTCTTAGTTGCATTGTTTGGTTCAGGAATCGTGACTGTGATTGGTTCACATATTAGGTCAAATCAAGGAAATATGTGATTTAATACCCAAATCAAAGTGGCGAAGGAATCAAGAATGACCGGGACAACCACGGTATAGGTGGTACCATGACAATCGGGAATCCTACTGATGCATTTACCTATGTTCGAGCACTACAAATGTTAGTTGGTGGATACGGGGCTTATCAACGTGATAAACGCCGTGAAACCGATGTCGCAGTGAAAGAAGAAATTCTCCGTGGTGCTGATCGTGTCAGAACACATGTCGAAAATGTTCACGATGATGCCTATCGAGATGGGGACATCAAAATCGCGAAAGCATGCCAATCGACAATTGAGGAAATTGACGCACTACGCAATGATGTAAACCTCGGTGAAACTGGAGGAGAACACCCATTCTTTAGCAAACAAATTGGCGCCTCAAAGAAAATCCTAAACAAACTCATCAAGCACGACCATGAAACTATGACACTGCTTGTTAAAGCGGTGAATCGCAGCAATGACCTCGAAAAAGTTGCAGCCGAAGAAGGCGATGTGATGAAAGCCGTAAGAGAAACCAGACAATTGGTCAGTAGTGTCCGAGGACATTTTAGTGAGCGAAGAGCGGTACTGAAGAAAATAATCTAGGAGTGATAAATATGGCAACACATCGTTGGCGAGATAGCCCGGAAGTAATTGCAAGAATGATTGATTCGGGTTCAATAAAATCCTGGTCTGCTAAGAATATCGTACTCAAACCAAATGAGACCTGTGTCATCATGGCCGATGGGAAAATTCAAGATATTCTGTCTGAAACAGTCCTCAAGAATTACGTTGGAGGATTTACCCGATGGCTAGGCAGCAAGATGGGAATGGGTTCCAGAGACCACAAGATGATTTTCGCAATGACGGGGCCTTTTGATCTCCTTTTCAAAATGGAAGGGAAAACTGCCGATGGTGGTAGAGTCAACGGGATGCTCAATATGAGGCTTCAAATTCAGAGAGATGATGTTCCTAAACTCGTCAATATCTTTGCCAATAGTGGTCGTGAACTCAATCGTGGATTTTTCGTCAAGATGTATGAAACTGAAATCATGAGTCGAGTGGTAATTCCCCTATTGGCAAAACAAGCGGACATCAATGCTGTCCGCTCACCAGATTTTGCTGATATGATTGAAATGGCAGTACGGGCAGAAATGCGTGGGTCATTTGACCAATATGGAGTTACAATGCTGAGGGCTTTCGCGGTTGTCAATGAAACTGATTTGGAGAAACTACAGGTTTTCAAACAACAAACGAAGGTTCTGACTGATAAATCAGATTTGATTAATGAAACTGCGCTTGCAGCCATCGACCGTCAACAAAGTTTGACACTTGCGCGAATAGAAGCAGAAAAGGATGTTGCCAAAGCCAAGGCCCGAGGGGAAGTTGAAGTCGCACTTGAAAGCGAATTACTTGAATTGCGTAAGCAAGAAGCTGAATGGGCCGTAGAACGGGATGATATGGCGGCTAGACAAGACATTCAATTGGATGGGAAACAGAGGAAGATGGATATTGCAATGGGTGCCTTTGAGCAAGTTCAAGCAGCAAAGAGAGCACGTATGGAACAACAGTCTGATGCCAATCTATCCCGTCAACAACACACTGATGATATGCAGCGTGAAATGATGAAAATGGCAGCAGATAGTGGAGCATTGACTCCCGAAGTAATGCAAACATTCCTTGAACAACAATCTGCTCAGAAATCCCACGACCAGCCAATAACAAAAGCGCCAGTGAATGCAGGCAATGTGTGCGCATCATGTGGCGGCGGAATTCAGATGGGATGGAATATTTGTCCCAATTGTGGAACTGAACAATGATTGGAAAATCATAAAATATAATATTCTAATGAATATTCATTTTAACAAACCCCAATAGGGAACCCTGAATAACTCGTTTGTACTGTCCAAGTCATGGTAGTAGGGTACCAAATTCCACCTCGGAAGAAAAATCCCTACTGGGGTTGGGCATTTGTTTGTTTTTGTCTTGGTTTTTTCTTCGTAATGATGGGTTCTGCAACCGATGAAGATGACCCGTGGATGTGGTTGACTTGTTCAACTTGTTTAGCATTCATTATTTTCTCAATTATGGGAATCAGTTCTGCTAGTGCTGGTTCACATCGAACAGTCATCGTCCAACAACCAAGGCCAATGATGGTTCAACAACCGGTTGTCATTCAACAGACACCTGTTGTCCATCACGCTCAACATCAGGTCCAACGAAGAGTCCCTCAAAATTTACCACCGAATAAAGCAGATCAAAGGAAATCCACCCATCTCCAACGTGCTCATCAACTGGAAATGGCGGGGAATTTGTCTGAAGCAATCACAGCATACGAACTGGCTGAAGATTACCGCGAGGCTCAGCGTGTGCGAACTGCACTTACCACACAAGGAAATCAGAACCAAGGTGGTGTCAACATCAATATTGGAAAGGTTGGAGACACCAATACAAATGTGACAGATGGAGTTTACATGTCTGGTTCTGATGATGACCAGATTTGATGGTTACAAGTTTGTTCCAAATTACTCCTCAATTCTAAGGAGGTCCAATGGGACGGCGATTGGAGGAAGATGATCACTGAATCGATGGCGACTAGTCTTTGCAGGATAAACACTCTCAGATAGGGCCATGTCAATGACTTCCTGCTTGGTTAGTGATTCAAGATTACTGCCGGGCCAAAGGTCGAGTTCGATGCCGTCATCTGACAAATAATCCACTTTAATCACGGGCAATCGATAGAGTCCTATTCGCATACCCACATGATATCGATGATGGCCATCGAGAATTGTCCCTGTTTCTCTGTCAACCAAGAGAGGTTTGGTGTAAGCACTCCATCGCAATGTCATTTCATGCAATGTGTCAACATTTCTAGGCTTGACTTCCTCATGTGGTTTCAACCACACTATTGGTACCAACTCGACGCCCATGGTACGCCCACAGAATCAACGTTGAAATCACTTCGCACGTCGATAGCATCATGACCGGGGGCCCAAGGAAGAGGTTGATGGGCGCTAGCGCTTGGTTGGAAGGGGTCGCCAGTGATCTCGAAGGTGAACCTCTCTCCGAGTCCCTATTGATTTGGAAAAATGAGTTACCTGAAGCCCTACGTGAGGTTTGCAATCGCATTGCCACCGTCGAAGGTGGTGTTTGGTTGGTGGGGGGATCAGTACGCGAAGCAATGCTTAGCAATCCTTGGAAAGATCTAGATCTAACAACTACATTGAATCCAGATGAAATTCTTGATATTTTTCCAAGAGCGATTCCCACGGGAACTCAGTATGGAACTGTGACTGTTCGAATTGACAATTCCGACTTACATTTTGAGGTGACAACATTGCGTAGTGAGGGGACCTATGGGGATGGTCGTCGTCCAGATGAGGTTACATTTGGAAAATCACTTCTAGAAGATTTGTCACGACGTGATTTTACCATTAATGCAATGGCAATTGATCTTGCCAGAGACCTCTTATTCGACCCATATGGTGGTGTTTCTGATATCGGAAAAAAATCCCTATCTGCTGTTGGAATTGCTGAAGAAAGACTGGGCGAAGATGGACTACGCTTACTCCGTGCCTACCGATTCATGGATGGTGGGACCCGAGGCATCTGGGAACCTGACACTGAATTATCAAAGGCATTACTCATTTGCGGAAAGATGCTAGAGAATGTTTCTGCAGAACGAATTTGGACGGAATTTCGTCGAATTTTATGTGGTGGAAATGCACCAATAATCCTCGAACGGATGAGAGTAGATGGGATGCTGAGTCGGATTCTACCAGGTTGGGATGCCGATGTTAGATTACAATATATTCTTCAGGCTCCGGATTCTGATGTTTTTGCGTGTAGATTGGTACTACTTGCATCTGATATTCCTAACGAAAGATGGAGGCGTTTAGAACATGATTTACGGGCACTGACCCTATCCAATAGAGAGCGCAATCGTGTGATGGATTTACATCGTCTGCTCAATCAATTACCTTCCGACATTCCAGAATTCCGTCGATACAGAACGAGTGTGGGTGACTTAATTGATTCACATTTAGCAATCCATGATGTGCTCCACCCAACGGCCACATCGACTGTTAGAGACGCCCTGGCTACCCTCCCTCCTCTAAAAGCTGGAAATCAGCCCTTGGTGGATGGACATATTCTGGCAACAACCTCTGAATTGCCATCTGGTAGAAGACTTGGGCGCCTCAAAGAATGGCTATTCCGAATACAAATAGAACGAGATTTGGGGACAGTTCAGGAAGTACTGAATCTACTCGATGTTCTAGATTGGGTCAAAACTGACCCCGAATCATGGCCAGAAATCTGTTGGCCCTAATCTTACTCACTCAAAGATTCGATATACTCGTCTGCAGTGAGAAGTTGATCCTCATCAAAATCGTGTGGGTCAATGAGAATAATCCAACCCTCTGAGTATGTATCGTCAGTTACCAACTCTGGTGTAGCTTCCAACTCGTTGTTGACTTCAAGCACTTTACCGGCACATGGCGAGTGGAATGTTTGACGGTCATCTACTGAACGTAGTGAAAATAGTACGTCATTCTCACTGAATTCTTCAGCAACATCTGCAAAATCAAATTCATTGTCAGCAGCTGCATTGTCAGCAAGAGCGTCACTAGGCAGTACTGCCAAGTGTACTCGAAGAATATCGCCCATTTCCTGGACCATACAATCCGACACACCAATCTTCCATGTACCCTCTTCTTTGTCTACGATTTGCATCCACAAATGATTGCGAGTATATTTGCGATCAGATAGGATGCTGAATTCAAGGTAATCCTCCGCCATTTAGTCTCCCTCATTGCCGCCGCGGTATCACGACATATTTCAATAAATCGCTCTTCAATTGTAGAATCATACTCCCAAGACGGGTTGCTTCCACGCATTGATTATCAACAAGAGACCAGTGGGACTGATGAGGCAACACCATGCAATTTCAAGAAACAGAAGAACAGAGTATGATTCGAGAAATGGTCCGAGATTTCGCTGAGGAAGTCCTCGCACCGACTTGTTTAGCTAGAGATAAGGCACAACAACCGCCACTAGAAGAATGGGCACAGTTCATCGAATATGGGTTGCAATCATGTACGATTCCAGAGGATTACGGAGGAGTTCCACTGGACGACGTTACTGAGGCGATTATCGTCGAAGAATTGGCTCGTGTCGACCCTTCATTCGCTGTATTTTTCTGCGTGCACGTAGGGTTATGTGCAAAGACAATTGTCATTCATGGTACTGATGAACAGAAAGCAAAGTATCTCCCGATGCTTGCAACAGACAAAGTTGGTGCATATTCTCTATCAGAAGCCGGAGCAGGTACAGATGCTGCCGCTATGTCATGTAAAGCGAAACTCTCTGATGATGGGACACACTACCTCCTCACAGGAGAGAAAATGTGGGTCACAAATGGTGTGAGTGCGGATATTTACGTCCTCTTTGCCAAGGATGTAGATCACCCTGACTACGGAGTCAAAAAGCACGGTGGGACGACTGCATTCATCGTTGAGCAAAATTATGAAGGCTTCACTGTTGGTAAGAAAGAAGACAAGTTGGGAATTCGCAGCAGTGATACATGTACACTCGTTTTAGAAAACTGCAAAGTCCCTGTCGAAAATGTCCTCAAGGCACCCGGTTCCGGTTTCCCCATTGCCATGAATGCACTCGATAATTCACGTATTGGAATCGCAGCTCAAGGGCTTGGGATTGCACAGGGTGCATACGAATCTGCACTCAAATATGCTCACGAAAGAGAAGCATTCGGAGTCCCTATTGCTCGACATCAAATGATTACCTCATATCTAGCTGACATGGCTACTCAAGTTGAGGCTGCTCGACTGATGGTATACAAAGCAGCATGGACCAAAGAACAACACTACCATCACGGCGGCCATCGCCATTCGAAAGAAGCAAGTATGGCCAAACTGTTTGCAGGCGACACTGCAATGTGGGTTGCTGAACGTGCTGTCCAAGTTCTTGGTGGATATGGATACACAACGGATTTCCCTGTTGAACGATTCTTCAGAGATGCAAAGATAACCCAAATTTACGAAGGAACTCAAGAAGTTCAAAAATTGGTCATCGCTCGTGCCATTAGCAAAGATGTTTGACTAAATCAAGGCTGAATTGAGTACCTTCAGGATAAGTCACTGGATCAACTTGTGGATGAAAAATTGTCGCATTACCACCAATAAGTTTCCCAGTTTCATCTTCCCATCGCAAAAAAGAACCTTCCCACAAACCAATGACTGGGCGGGTATTGTGTTCATGGAATTCTTGAATCCTCTGTGTTCGAGTTTCACCAAAGTGTTGCTCGAAGTTATCTCCTTCTTTCATCCAAATCGTTCCTTCGTGATAGTGAGCGTTAATCTGAAATGGGACCAAATCAAAAGTTTCGAATGAATCTGGAAAAACAATTGGCATATCATTGGTGGTTTGCATTGTAGGACAAGCAACATTGGCGCCCGCACTAACTCCCATGTATGGCATTCCATCCAACACACGTTTTCGTACAATTTCAATCAGGCCATGTTCATGTAATCCTTTTGTCAACAAGAATGTGTTACCGCCACCAACATAGATTCCCTGTGCTTTTTCGATGGCTTCAATCGGATTAGAAAATGTCTCAATGCCACGAATTATGACTCCACTGGGGGCAGAAAATTCACAAATTTTTTCAGTGTAATCAGAATGATCTGTGCCAGCATATGGAATGAAAACAATTTCATCACAACCATTGAAATGACGACTCATTTCTTCGAAATAGATGGCGCGGCGGGCCTCACTACGAAGTCCACCACTCCCCAAAAGAAGCTTCATGACCCCATCTCCAAAGCATTAGAATCTGCAATGAGGCTGCTAGCAACTTGTGAAAGAAGGGGGTTTGAATCGCTGATTAATGTCGGCAATAAATCAGAAATTTTTTCGGAAACCGGGCGTCCATGTAGGTCTTCTAGAATTCGTACTCGTGCTGAATCATCACCATTTTTCAAAACGTCTAGGCGTAGAGAATCTGCCTGGGGTTCACGCCGGGAACGAAGTAAACGAGGCAAGAGTAAGTGGTCAGCACTTTCCTTGGCAGCGTCGACAACATCCATCCATGAAAACCAATCAACCCCATCCAGACTCTTGGCTAGGACATTTCGCAATTTGGAATCACAATCCAAACAAAGTGTGGCGATTGTTGAGGTCGCCTTTGCATCAATGAGATATGGTAACCGTAAGTTTGCTGCTTTAATGCGCAGGGGGCCATCCAATAATGAATCTAATATTGGGGGATTGTGGCCAATTTTTTGCATTTGATTCAGTGCAACTTCACGGACACGAGGGTGCTCATCAGACAACATTTTTTCAAGAAGGTCCGAATCACCTGAGGTGGCAATTGCCATTTTACGAATCATATGGTCCTCGTTTTCTATTGCCACTGGGATTGTCCCTGCATCCACAATCAATCTAGCCCTCCATGCTTCTCTGCTCACTGATGTCTCTGGGTCAGTGCACAGTGTGGAAAGCACAGGGAGTGCTTCTTTCCCAATGCGAGGGGAAAGTTCTGCAGCGAGTTGGCGAAGTCGCACTTCACTACGGATTGAAAGTGACACCACAACTTTCCGATTCTCGGCACTAACCCAATGGCGAATGGCATCAATGGCCTTTTCGACAAACCATTCATCGTCATCATCCAGTAGCTCAATGAAAGTGGCCAATGCAGCGGGGTCATCAATCTCAAAAAGACGGCGGACAGCCATTCTTCGTTGCCGCACATCTCTGTGCTTTAGCCTTCCAAGTTCATGATGTAGCATGGGGCCCAAACAAAGGGTAGAACATCCCCTGTATAGCGTTCACGGGACAAGGTCTCCGTGTCGACCGAAGCCACCGACGGGACCTTCGTCATTTTCTGTATCAGGGTTACCGGGTTGCATTAATCGAATATCTACGAGTGCAATCAGCAATTGCCACACTTCGCTGAGCCATTCCATCTCAGAACTCAGTAAATCAACAACAGGGTGTGTCTCATCCAACCAATAATCTGAATCAAGGGCCCAAGGAGGTTCATTTTCCAAATTTGGAGGTTCGGGCAAGGGCTCCAAATCATCAGGCAATGAATCCAACGCAGATGAAAGATTGTTCAAGCGAACCAATATTTGATCATCAAACAATCCGATTTCATCGCCTAAAATTGCGCCTTCTCTTAGTAATTCTGCCAGACTCTTTGCAGAGAGTGGTTCGGGTTCAGTCTCGGCAATATCAACAGGGCCGAAAAGGACACCTCCAAGATCTGTATCTAACCAATTTCCCCCCACTCGTTCACGTTTAACCAAATGTTGTGAAAAACGACCACCTATCGGTGCTACAGTGAAACCCCCATCAGCAATTCTCGATTCAAGCCAATGTGGAAGAGTTGTGAGGGAACCCGTGACCAATACACGGTCCAATGGTTGAGGAAGTTGGGGTGGGCAATGTGTCAACTGACGCATTTTTCTAACCCGAACTGTATGTGTTTGAGTAATTGATGAAAGTCTATCTCTAACATGGTCTACAACTTCTCTCGAGGGGTCAACAACCACAACACCACCTTCAGGACCAACAATATGGGCAACCAAAGCAGCAATGTACCCTCCTTTCGCTCCCAAAATGAGTACTTCTTGGCCAGCGGACAATTCCAGATGATGGAGCATAGTGGCTATCATGTGGGGTGCTGAAATGGTCTTGACCCCGCCTCTACTTGTCTCAAGAAAAACAAGTGGGCGATCATGCCAAAAAGGCTCCAATTCATAATCGGTATATTGTGAAATGTCTACGGAACGCATGGCTGCAGAAATATTGGAATTCATCGGGACGCCGGCTGTTTCCAAACGCTGAATTAGGCGACGCGTATGTCTACCGTGTTCGGCCATTGCAAAGGAATTACTGCCCTCACTCAAAAGGCTGCGGAGGGGTTCACCTCATATCCCCCCACCTCTCGCCATAGAATACGGGTCCGTGGTCTAGCGGTTATGACGTCGCCCTTACAAGGCGAATATCACCAGTTCAAATCTGGTCGGTCCCACTACTGCTCTTCGGTCCACTCGGCATCGTCTCCAAGTGAAACTTTTCCTTGTTCTTCAAGGGTCATAGCAACTGTTTCGGAGGACCAAACAGTATTGTCTTTCCATGTATCCAAATTGGGATTAATCGAGGACAATGCCCGAGTAAGGTCCACTTCAATGGTTTCATCTGTGGCTGCTTCAGCCTCGGCAGCAACACGGACGGCTTCGATTCGGCCAAAGTGAGCATCCCATGCCTCGATTGCTTTCTGCATGGCGAAAATCACGAATGAATGTTTGTTTGAAGCACGATCTCCGCCCCCAAATTCACCGCGTCGAACAAGATAGGATTCATCGACACATACGCCAACATACACGGTACCGACTGGTTTGCCTTCGTCTCCGCCTGTTGGGCCAGCCACTCCTGTGATTGAAATGCTAACTCCACTTCCTGAAGATTTCTTTGCCCCTTGAGCCATTCCTAGAGCAACTTCGTGACTAACCGCACCTCGTTTTTCCAGTTTTTTTGGATTGACCCCCAACTGAGAAATTTTGGATTCATTGGAATAGGTGACCCAACCTTGGGTGAACCAGGAAGATGCACCAGAGATATCGGTGAAACAACTGGCTAGCAAACCACCGGTGCAACTCTCTGCAACTGACAGGCTCCAACCTTGCTTCTTCAATCGCCGCACCAGCCGCGCAGCGAGCATTGAGGCTTCCTCACTCACGTATTGGGCCCCTAAGCGGCTGTTCTTAGGCATACCGACGGCATACCCGGAGCAAAATGCGCCCCTTTGGGGCGCAGTAATGCCTTTGAACGGTCGCGTCGGGGTTGGGGCCTGTGAGCGACAGCGAATGGGGCGAAATCTACCGGAAGGTAATGGCTGCAGGACTAATTCCTGCCCGTTCAGTTCGGGACCGGCTTTTGGCATTACCATCCATTGAGCCGTTGTTAGTGGCCGCTCAGAACTCTGGTAGCAAAGGGATGCTGGACGAAGTCATGTTGGACTCATTACTGGCTAAACCCGAAACTCCAGTGGTTGCACGTACGATTGCTCCAATCTCTGAACCTGAACCGGTGACACCTTCACGAATTCACAATCTTGACCATTACAAGTTGGCCGACTTCCCAGTGCAAGCCAAAGATGTGGATGCTGATATCACCGTTCATTTTGACATCACAGGAAAGAGTGTGACTGAGGGAAAAAAGGAAGATATCCAATCGTGTTTTAATGACCGTCTCAAACAGATTCGACGTCTGATATTGGACCGGAATTTACCCAACCGGCCCATCGCTGTCAATGAAGCTATTCGTCAGAAAAAACAACTGAGCGACCGGGACAATACATTCACAATCATCGGCATGGTCAATGACCCTAAAACCACCAAGAATGGGCACCTCATGTTTTCACTTGAAGATTCAACTGGTGAAGTAAGGTGTATGCTCATGCAACGAGATGAAGGTGGCCCCAATCAGGAAATTGTCCACGCTGGATTAATGGATGATGATGTGATTGGCGTTAGTGGTACCTTCAGTCAATCGGGTGACTTGGTGTATGTAGATGATATCCATTTCCCACCACTCAGTCAACACGAACGGCGCACAGCTGGAAAGGACCAAGCCGTCAGTGCAGCGTTCATTTCGGACTTGCATTTGGGTAGCAAGACATTTCTTGAGCCACAATGGCAGAAAATGATTCAATGGTTCAATGAAGACCCATTGGCCAAAACCATTCGATACCTTGTCATCAGTGGAGATGGGGTTGATGGCGTTGGAATCTATCCAGGGCAGGACAAACACTTGGACATCCCTGACCTGTTCAACCAGTATTCTCGCCTTGGTACCATGCTACAGGATTTGCCGGACTGGGTCGAAGTATTACTCCTACCAGGTAATCACGATGCTGTTCGTCCGGCAGAGCCACAACCAGCACTAGACCCCGAATTACAGACCGATTACAACAACACAATGTTTGTCGGCAATCCCTGTGATTTCAGCCTCAATGGTGTGCGTGTTCTCTCTTACCATGGTGTTTCGATTATGGATTTTGTTTCCAGTTTACGAACTGTTACCTTTGAGACACCTGAGGCGGCAATGCGGGCGATGATTGACCGACGTCATCTAGCGCCATCATGGGGTGGAAAAACACCCCTTTCCCCTGAACCAGAGGACCGATTGGTGATTCAGGAGATTCCAGACATCTTTGTTACCGGTCACGTTCATGGTCACCATACGGAGACCTACAAGGGCGTGAATTTGGTCCACAGCAGTACTTGGCAGGACCAGACAGACTACCAGCGAATGCTCGGATTCCAGCCCAAGCCGTGTATTCTCACTGTGGTCAATCTGCATACGCATGCGATGGCGGCAATTCCGTTCGTCTAATCCTCGAACATATCATCTTCGACAGGTCTTGAGTAGTCCAAGTCATGCTTGCGCGTTCGAATGAATGCTACAATAATCATCAAAACTACAAACAAGAGGGCAATCTGAATGACGGGGTTGCTAAAGAGGTCTCCAAGACTTTCTTTTTCATTGTTTGAATCATTCTCAGTTTCACCCTGATTGGCATCTGGGTCAGAACCTTGATCGGGCAATGGAGATTCGGCATCATCCTCTGCAATTGTGAATTCCACACTAGAAGTGTTTGAATTGCCTGAAGCATCGGTGACTGTGACTATCAATGTGTAATTCTCTAGGGGGATCAATTCAGGTTGAGGAAAAATTGTCATGTCATGGTTCTTCCGAAGTGCGACGACATCCCCAACAAATGATTGCCCGGCAACATCGATGGATTCGGTCGCTTCCTCACTCGTATACCATGTCACCCGAAGCGAACCCCCTTCAAGCACCTCGACATCCAGATTCAGAAGGTCAGGTGGTGTTGTGTCAATCACATTGGTAGTGTTGAACGAAATCATGACATCTGGTGCCTCAACAACTGAAATAATGCAATCATATTCCAATCCAGAGGACAATCCAGATACTTGGAGAGCCTGAGAAAGTGCAGATTCTGATGT
>Ga0066850_10000662_pt1 | contig 18388 bp, 18 predicted proteins | sample ETNtaG_4_FD_67282 | JGI IMG/M metagenome (GOLD analysis project Ga0066850, IMG submission 67282) | Marine microbial and viral communities from oxygen minimum zone, Eastern Pacific Ocean - ETNP201406SV67 | ecosystem: Environmental > Aquatic > Marine > Oceanic | place: Pacific Ocean: Eastern... | reverse complement strand
ATTAGTCCTGACATAAAAAGCAATAGCGGGAATACTAAGATCCGAAGGAGACCCCAGCTCTCTGTGGATTTCGTCAGCTATGTCAACTATTTTCATAATAATATTTACACACAATTCTACGTTATTTGAGTGTATAATGGATATTTACCATCGGGTATAGTAAGTCCGGGGGCGTTTAGCGACACTTGGACTGATAAATCAGCATCTATTTGAAGTCGCCGTCTTCTCTTTCTCCCGTCTGGGCCTAAAGGCCATCCCGGATCCGGTAGGCTATCTAAAGAATTTATGTCCTTAATCTTAGGGAAAGCATTTATATCTGTATATGGTAAGTTACTAGTTCCAATCATAATTATTTTTACACTAGTCTTCTAGTGCTCATGGTAAAATTTGCCTTATCAAGTCCATTGGGCATTCATACGCCCTGTTTAAATACGCGCAAAGGAATTTTTTTATCTTAAGCTCGTCTACGGGGCTATTTATGAATTGTTCTGATTTCTTTATGTCTTCGATGTTGCGACATTCATAAGTGGCGGCAGAATAGTCTACTCTCCCTAGGGTAACAACTGGCTTAAGGTGAATTAACGCCTCAAATCCTGAACCCGAATTTATTGTCACGACAGCTTTAGCCAAAGGCAGAAGCTCGTGGATAGACGCATCGGAAACAATAGACACGTTATTAAACACAGGAAGACCGATTAAGTTGTTGATCACTGCGTTTGCATCTTGGTTTTCCAGTGGATGAGGCTTATAAATAATAGGTATATTGAATTTATCTATGGTAGAAAGAGCCACAATTATGGAGTTGATATACCCCGCTGGAGTATCTCGCCTTGCGTGAGGAGGTCTCACTAATCCCCTGATCTTATGCTTTGGAGCAGGGAAATTTGTAAAATTAATAACTGAATCCCCCGCAACTTGACCGAGGACTAAAATAAAAGGCTGAGAACCACAAACTTTGGTAAGATGGTCAAGTCCCGCAAATTCTGGCTGTTCATATTTGCTTGAATTTGTTTCTACGAATTTCTCGAACAAACGCTTATGCATGGCCGAGGCATCTTCATCAGAGACTTCATCGACTCTTAACAAACTATGGTCTTTAGCTATGGAGCTTGCGCCCGAATATCCGTTTCTATCACAGGACATCCACCCTCTAATTGGTGTGCCCATTACACACCATACGTTATTACAAATGCTATCAAGAAATTCAAATCTAGAGCTCATTATTGGAACCTCACGATTCCCATGCATAGCAAGACACAAAACGTTATCTGGCGAAGGTTTCGTTTCGCCAAAGTTTTCTCCGTACTCTTTTATTATATTATAGTCTTTAAAGGCCTTATTAGCCCGTGAGTAAATTGCTTTTGCCTGACCAGAGCTTTGTTTATTTATAGAAGCTAGTATGATATTTTTTTTACCTAGCTCTTTCATATGAACGTAGAATATCTTTTAAAGTCTGGGTCATCGAATAACCTCTCTTGCGTTTTCACATGTATGCGCTCATTATTCCTAAACCACCTAAACCCCCTATTGCCACTCACGTTTTGTTTCTCTATCGGGAAGTAATCAATGCCCAATTGGGAGCTTATAAAATCTTGAAGGCTTGAATGATTAAACTCCCTAACATTTTGGACTTCATCAATGTAATCTGGCAACGCCCAAAGATTCCTTAGCGCTGTATCTATACATCTATGTATAAAAACATCCATGTCCCACTCATGAGCATCTATATTAAGCGGGTTTTCCCCTGTATCTATATAAACTTGTTTTGACCAACAATACAAAGAGCATATCAAATCTTCAGGCCTTCTTATAAAAGTAAAAGTCACCCACCCTTTTTCGTTAAACTCAGATATTGTATCTCTTGACCAAGCTATATGATGATTATGCACGTAAGCAGGGCCTTTTTCGTTCGAGATTTCGGAAAGCTCTTCTTCGCTCCAGTCTCTCCCCTTGTAAGTTTCAGGCAACCTTTTCAGCCAAGAGTTAAAGACCTTATACTCCGAGTCGTAGAAAGCTTTAGTTTCTAGCCAACGAGAAACATATGACCCAGCGCATTTACCAAAGTGGACGAAAGCTAGTTTATTGTTTTTCATTTATTAAAAGATCTACTTTGTTTTTTAACTTTGAGATATTGCTCCTATCTGAATTATCATCTAGAAATTTATAAAATACTTCTTTGATTTGCTGATTCATATTTACCAGCCCTTGGGCAGCATTAGCAGACTTGTAAATCCCATCTGTTAAGTGAAGATGAAAACTTTTCATGTCTTTGGGTATGTTAAAGTTGTTTCTCCAAAAGCCCCAATTGTGCCTCCTATCAAAAATCCCTATATCATAAGCCTCATCTATGTAGCTCATGCATTCCTGCTCATAAAACTCAGATCTGGTGAGGTATAATTCCTTCCAATGGTCTGGAAATGTCTTATCGGCGCAAAATACGTACCCAGCATTAAAAAATCCATATTTCAAGCTATTGGAAATATTTTTCATGCAGTGATAATGAGGGGATAACATCACATCCTTATTAAGCTGTTCGTCTATGCGATCTACTAAAATGATATCGCAATCCAAGAAAAAAGTATTTTTTTGTTGGCTTAAAGCGAAATCCATAACTACCATTTTTTGAAAAATACATTCAACTCTATGGGGAGATTTAATTTTAGAGTAGAGTGTTTGAAAGTGTTTCGACTTAATTTCTTTTAGAATCTCACCTTCTGCATCTAATTTGAAAATCAAATTTTTAAAGCCTAACGAATCAAAATAATCTTTAGTTTCGGTATCGCATATAACATAAATTGGCAAATCATAAAAAAGATTAACGCTTTCGACAAAAACTGCACCCTCCCTCATTAGCTCCTTAGTGCATACAAAACAAAAACTTTCCAAATCTATATTTTCGGAATCGTCTTCCTGAATTATACAGATTTTAGAGGGAAACTCATAATCATATTGAGATGATATTTTTTCCAATGAAGACATGGCCAATATGGGCTCATATTCTAAAGACATCTTCAAAGGGGCGAATATAGAGGCAGAAGTATAAACCCCATGATGCTCAATTAGGTTAAAGGATTTTTCGTCTCCGCTTATGTCGGCAACCCAAAAAGCCCATTTTCTATTATCCATTTTTAGCTCTATGGATCTCAAGAGGTCATGTAAGCCTTCTGGATTTTTTACCACTAGCAGAACAGAAATAGAATCAGATGGGGCGCTTAAGCCTACGGCATCTTCCAATATCTTGCTGTTTTTAGGCTCATATAGGCCATTTTCAATTTCTCGAAGACCTATTTTCCTGCCCTTGTATTTAAGTACTATGCTGTCCATGCAGAAGAGTTAAAAGCGTTTAAGATTTCTGAGTGGGTATACTCTGGCAAACCGATATCGTCCCCTGTAATGTCAAATATGAAATCTGGTTGGTCGCCAAAATATTTTATAACGACTTTCTCTTTATTCGGGGAATACCTCAACGTAGAATGAGAAGTCTGCAAGACTTTATCGAAATCTATTACGTGGGCATCATCAGAATTAATTATACAATATTTTACTTGTGGGTCCATTTTTAATCATCTTTAGGTATTACGAAGCTCCCTATAGTTGCATAGGCTGAATACTCGTTATCTTTTGCGATAGGCGTAAAGGTAACAAGCCATTCTTCGTTTTTATTGTAGCTCGCACTAATTAAACCCAAAGCGTCAAAAATGCAATGACCCGAAGCATTAAGGGGCATATAAATTATTTTTTTATTTTTACCTTCGGTTGTTGAAATTTCCACCTTAACCTTTTCGTATGATATACCGTCTGTTTCTCCAAATACTCCCGTTTTTTTATAGAGCCAAGGAGTATTGACTTTTACTTTCAGCTTGTTTGACTCAAAGCTTATAAAGGCAGAGCCCCCTACATGTATATGGTTACTCATTGGTTGGGTCTAAAACGTAAAATTCCCTTAGCGCTTCATAATTGGTTCTTATCTGGGATAGGGTTATGGGTAAATTATAGCCTATAAAATGGCCGTGTTTAAATTCTGGATCTGTATACAAGGTCTTACCTTTTCCTATCTGAACAGCGCAATTATTTATATCGCTACTATCAGCGGAGTACATAAACTGCATTAAGCTTTGATTAATAGCATAGTTTTCTTGATAGGGCTGTTGGCCCGTAGTCTCAAACCTTAAGCCATCTGGCTGCTTATTAACATACATATTAACGTGCGAGTCAAACTCGCCCAACTTAGGGAAAAATACTAAGGAAACCATGTGCCAGTGATTTGGCTCTAGTGTTTTGTTACCTAACATTTTTGCGTCACTACCGATCCCTACTTGAGCGCCATCTAGGTAAAAACAAGAATTTCCTCCAGTTACATGAACCCCTAATTCATAATAATTATTTGAAACGGAAGTTGGAAGTGACGCTGAGATAGGGTAAAAAGCATCTCCTGTTTTTTCTGGAATATAAACCCAATGGCACTGACTCCAAGGGCTATTAAAATCAAAGAAAAAAACTGAAGAAGTATATCCGCCGAAATCATCGGGGCCGGGACCACCGCCGGGGCCGCTCATATAGTCGTCAATCCCATCAAATTGGAAATGCCTTACACTCCTTCCGTATATATTGGCCTCCATTTGATTTGCGTAACCAGTCCAAGAATGATTTTCAAAGGCTAGATTGCCCTTATGGCCCCCTACCGGATCAGCCAACTCTCCAGAAATTAAATTGCTCCAAATACCATTAACGCCAGAGCCAACACTGCCTGTTACATTGGGGTCAAATAATCCTATTAACCCCTTTGCGGTGGCGCTTCCTGAGCCCTCGATAACTGCACCCGCTTTTAATGGCGTAATATCATAGCTATCGCCACTATATATAAATGAATCATCCGAATAGTATGTAGCCTGTCCCTCTTCAGTGGAGTGTAGTGTTGTGGATCCGCTTTTTAAATTAAAAGAAATTTCACTCAAAAAGCCATAACCGGCCCCAGCATTATCTAAATTCCATTTGAGCTTAATGGACCCACCGTTATCAGTTTTTACAGTGTATGATGTGGTTGATTCGTCGTATTTGGTCCATACTGGCATATTTCCAGTATGTTGCTCTCCGGCAGTTAACTGACGATCCCCTTCCCATATCTCAAGATATGGGTAATCAGCGCCACCATCTCCCCACCCATCATCATTACTGTCGTTACACGTTATTACTAATTCGTATAAGTGAGACCTAGCTTCAGGATAAAGCGAAATAAGGGTATTAGGATCTTCATTCTGATCCCTATAGAACTTGTGTTGGCTAGACACAGTCTTGCCAATTGTAGCGACTTTAGAACAACCATGTATTCCAATAAAGTCCATTAATCCTCCGCAGCGTAGGCGGCAGTTAATTGCCCTGTGATTTGATTCCCTGTAGCGTAAGAAACTAAAGACAATAAGGCCTGACTGCCTGATTCAATTGCTCCCGGATAACCACCAATCCATCTTATGCCACTATCCCAAAAAAGATTATAGCCAGTATTTGCACTATTATTAGTTAATTTAATTGTAGACGTTTTGCCCATCCCTAAATTAGAAAAGGTAAAACCCGAAATATTGCCTGTGACTTCTAACGCACAAAATGTCTGCCTCATATCTCCAGTGAAAGGCCCACCAAGCGAATGACCGCCCGATTCAATTGGAGCCCTGCCATAATCATGCAGTCCAGTAAAACCACCCGCAGAAACCACATTGCCATATTGGAGTCCATCACCCGCGTCGTTTACGATGATTGATTGGCCAACTTCTGCGCCCGATACGCTAACTCGATCAATCATTATTTGCTTTAATTTGTCATCCATTTTTAATCCTTATTTAAATTTTATCCGCCCCCGCCGCCGTCACTAGAAACAAGATGCTCGTAATCTCCAGTTTTCAAGAAATCATCTTTAGTTGCGTAATAATTTTGCCTTATTTCCGATTCTTTAAGTTCCTTACTATACACTAAAACTCTACCCAGTCTAAAGTTTTGTCCAGCATAGTGAGTACCCCCTATAAATGGATAATCATCACCGTCATAGCTAGGGTACTTATCCACCCTTCCAAGCCATAACGCTGCGGCCATAGAGTCAGCGTTTTGTAAGGTCCTATAAGGGGAGTTATCGTAAATCGTAGGCTCCGAAGAAGAATCAATATAGATATTCCATTGTCCTGACCCGCGACCCCCAGAAGAAACGGTGCAAGATATCATATGCCATTCGTTATCTCCACTAGTTAACTTATATCTGTCACTGAGACCATTTTCGAAAAGTCCCGCTTCTTGGATACCTTGTTGATTAGTTATGATCGACCAAGGATAATTTTGCTCATCATCATCCTCATGAGCCTCAAGCATAATATGGCCCTTGCCGTAATCTAAATTGCTTCCCATATAATGGCCCGATAGATGAGCTAACGAGCCCATCCAAAAGCCAGACTCTTTTACTACATCACCAGCTGAAACTAATGGCGCATATTCGACATATGATCCTCCACCTGCGGCTGTAAATTCTCCAGTATTGCCGCTCATCGACCACCACGTACAAATAGAGAATCCATTATGTAAATTTACATTGAAAGATTCGTTATAAACGTCATTGTAAGACCCTATATAATTATCTACCCCGTCAAACTTAAAAACACTAGATGCATCATTTGTCCCAGTTATCCATGTAGTGCCGTTTTTGATTTCTAGATCTGGCTCGCCGGAGATTGAATTAGACCATCTTGCTGTTCCGGATAAATTCCCAGTGTTAGTATCGAAATCACCTATCAATCCGCCTGTTACTATTCCAGACGGATTCAAACTGCCCAATTGGGCCGTGTTATGGAATCCTCCAAACATACCTTAATCCTGTACGGCAAACGCTCCAACACATTCTCCTGTTGTAGTGCCAAAACTTTTTACTGTAAGCACTGCAATCTTATTAGCCCTTACGGTTTTGGGCGCTGCGCCTATAAAATGTATATTACTCCCAGAGCAGAAAGTGTAATCTGTATCAGCCCCAGAAACCATTAAGCTTACTTCCCTACCTTCTTCTATGTTCACTAACTCTAGATTGGTTGCATGTCCGCTAAGGATTATTTTTTGTGAGGACTTGCCATTTAAGTCTAGATGAAGTGTGCCATCGAGGATGAAAGTTCCGCTATTGTATACTGTGTCTTTGTATCCCCCATTAAGAGATAAACTAGTTGTTGAAATACTAGTTCCATTTATTGCTGATCCAGATATAGTACCACCAACATGTAAAGTGGTTTTTGGAGAGTCCTCCATTATTCCAATTCTACTGGTACTAGCATCAGTTTTAATGATTTTATTGTTATCATTATCCTTAACAACAAAGTCTATATTGTTACTTCCATTGTTGACTGTGACTTGATGAGGGGAAGAACCTTTTTTATGTAGTCCAAGCAATGTAATCCCACCCGCTTGAAATTGAATCCTATCGTCGGTAAGGTTAATGTACGTATTAGTATCGCCGTTATGTATAATTTTCTGGTCAATACTGATGTCGCCACCTACCGACAAAGTAGAACCGTCATAAGTTAAATCCGATTCTACGGTTGCTTCATCTGAGTCTTTGTAAGTAAGTAAGCCATCTGATGTGCTTCCATCGAAGGATATTCCTCCACCATCAGCAGCACCACTTATTTTTGCTGTCGATCCATCAAGAGTTACCGTTACATTACCAACTCCAGTTATGTCTAAAGAGCTTAAGCTCGAAGAGCCAGTAACGGTAACGGAGGTTTTATTCGTTTGTAGATCTCCTGTCGCGGTTTGAAGCTCAGAGATATCAGTGTCGTTACTATCGACATCTGTTCTTAATGTCCCCGTAGCTGTTTGTAGGGCAGTTATTTCAGGAGTATAAAGATAAGTAGCGAAAATATTTTGTCCGCTAATTTGCTGCCCAGTAATACTTCCCGATACGTTTAATACTGTATTATCAAAAGTTATATTAGACTCAACTGAAGCCTCGTCTGAGTCTTTGTAGGTTAATACGCCATTTGCGGCGCTTCCATCAAATGATATTCCGCCACCGTCTCCACCATGACTATGACCTGATGTAGAAATAGTAAAGTTTCCGTTTGCTCCACCATCATTTATTATTATCCCTGTCCCAGCGGTGAGGACTCTTTCTTCGGACAAAGTACCATTTGCCCCAACGACAATATAACTTGCGTCGGTAGGAGCACCTCCACCCCCACCAGCAGCACCGCTTATTTTAGCGGTGGAGCCATCAAGCGTAACCGTTACATTTCCGACTCCTGTTATGTCTAAAGAGCTTAATGATGAAGAGCCAGTAACAGTAACGGAAGACTTATTCGTTTGTAGATCTCCTGTAGCAGTTTGAAGCGTATATATATCAGTATCGTTACTATCGATGTCGGAACGAAGAACTCCTGTTGCCGTCTGAAGGACAGAGATCTCAGTATCGTTACTATCGATGTCGGAACGAAGAGCTCCTGTTGCGGTTTGCAATATGGTTATGTCGGAGTCGTTACTGTCGATGTCGGAACGAAGAACTCCTGTTGCCGTCTGAAGGACGGAGATGTCAGTATCGTTACCATCGATATCGGAACGAAGTGTTCCCGTTGCCGTTTGAAGCGTAGAGATATCCGTATCGTTACTATTTATATCGGTACGAAGCGTACCAGTAGCTGTTTGTAATACTGAAATATCGCTATCATTTGCATCTACATCTGCGCGAAGAACTCCTGTTGCTGTTTGAAGTATGGAGATTTCTGGCGCTGCAACCAGACAAGAATCACCGCTATGGGTGATAGTAACATTCTCTATGCCAGCTATGTCTACCGAGCTTAAGGTGGGTGATCCGGTTATTGTAACTGTTGATGGACCCGCTGGACCTTGGAGTCCAGAGGGGCCTTGTTCTCCACGAGCTCCGGTTTGAACAAATCCAGTAACTAAATAACCTGATTCGAGTATATCCCTATCGGCATCCTTCCTTACTACCATTAACCTACCCGTTTGAGTAACGAACTCAAATATCTCGCCAGTAGCATCAAGATCCATGCTTTCGTCGGAATTAATAATAGTAAAATTATTAGTGGAAAAACTGTTCTCAGTAATCTCAATGTCGTCATCGGAGCCCAGTAGAGTCGTGTTCCTTATTCCCGAAAGACTTATTGCCCCTTGAGGGGTAAAAGACATCACTAAATTATCAGCAAAACCAGAACCAGATATGATCAAAGAAGAACTGCTAAGATACAAATCCTTCCATCGGTAGTCTCCATTACCTAAGTCATAACCAACGGGCCAGTCATATTCAGTTACTGATCCGTCAGCATCTTCGTCAGGGATTAAATTACCTATAATGTTAATGGGTCGATCATATGGGTCGCCTTCCTCTCCATGTCCTCCCGCTTCGGTTGGGTCTCCCCAGATAGATTCAATGCTTCTAGCTTCGATAGTAACAAAAGACCGAATAGTCCCCATGTCTAATTGACCCGCGTACATATTGTCGGGAGAGCGAATATAGTCAGCAATAACCCCACTTCCACTAAAACAGTGAAGCGGGTTTTCTAAAATAATATTACCGCTACGGACGTTTAGATCAAACCCAGAGGCAATTCTTGTATCTCCTGAAATGGTGAGTGGGCTTTCTGGCGTTATAGCTGAAGTATAAACATTTTTTGCATGTATTCTTTCATACCTATTAGAGCTAGTACCAATATGATATACTTCATCTTTGGAAGGGGGTGGGTTTATATTACCACCCACCAGCATGTTCCCCGATACGAAAACGTCCCCCGACATGCCGATCCAAGGTCGCTCAGAATTTCCACCATCACCCGACTCATAAAGACTTATGTAAGACCCAGTGTGGTTGGAAGCGCTTTTTATAAGGTTGAAATGTCCAGTCATTCCATATATTTCCATCCATCTTCTATCTTCTCCAAGAGCGCCGTCATACGAACCGCCTAGAGAATAAGTTTGGTCATAAGTTGGACGAATGTCGCTATAGACATTCTCAAAATCTACTTCGGCGGCAGCACCACCGCCTCCGCCACCACCAACTCTATCTATTGTAATATCTACTGCTTCGAGATCAGTAAATTTTAATGCGCTCCAACCCATTTGTTCGGGGTCTATATAGGAAACAGGGATTTTAATTGTTTGAGAAGTTCCAAGAGGCTGTTCATTTGTACAGTTATCGGTCCTTCCATCTGATTTTCCAGTTACTAAAAACTGATCGTACTTGCTAAGTTCAGCGTCTCTGGAGCTAGAGATTGTAATGCAACTACCCGTATTTGAAAGGTCAAGCGAATGCGTCCAATGTCTCGTCTCATTTCCAAATTTATCATACCGAGGGAGAACCAAGTGAGTAGGCTCCATCAAATAAGTACCAATATTAAACCACCCCAATACATAAGCGCCCCAAGGAGTCGAGCAATAGTCTTGGGTGAAATAAGAATCACTGCTACCAGCGGTAGAATCACCACTATAGTAATATTTAAAATGCCAACCATCGCCATGCATATCCTCTGTTGAGCCACCTCCTCCACCACCGCCGCCGCCAGCTGACCTATCCACTGTAATGTTAATTACTTCTCCAGAGCTAAATTCATCATTATATGATTCCCCATCCCCATAGTCTGGCCAAAATGTTACTGGCCTAACTGGAAAAACCATGTACTTCGAATAGTCTACTGGATCATCAGGGATATTTTCAGAACCTTCGGACTCGCCTCGTCCGTGACGAGTCGCTCCTGTTATTTCGTATGTGGCACTTTTCTCATTCGTTGAAAGCACTAAGCAATTACCACTATAATCAGGAGTTGTGCCTTTGCTTGGGTATAAAAATTGAGTTAATTTTGGAGCTTTATAAACTTGATTGTAATCAGTAGCAGATACTGCTATTCCAGTAACCCGATCAACAACACCACCACCCAAGTCTACCCCTTCCTCCCATAATTCTTTTAGCCACCCCGTAAAAGAGTCGGAAGGCCAGTTTGGGGTCAGGGTATCGAGGGAAATATAGGGATGATGCATCCCAGTTCCCGGCCAGAATTTATAAACAATACTTTGAGCCCCTTGAGCACCACTAGGCCCAGTTGCGCCTTTTAAATCAATAGGGCCAAGGACGGATGGCTTATCCGTTAAAAAATAAGAATCAGTTCCACCACCCGAAACCCCTGTAATACTTACTCCTGTAGCGCCAGAAGGACCTGTAGCTCCTGTGGCTCCGCTAGGTCCAGTTGGTCCCGTAGGCCCTGTAGGCCCTGTAGGACCTGTAGGACCTGTTGGGCCTGTAGCTCCTGTGGCTCCGCTAGGTCCAGTTGGTCCCGTAGGCCCTGTAGGCCCTGTTGGTCCCGTAACGCCACTAGGCCCTTCTGGACCTTGTAGCTCAAAACAGCCAATAGAAGACCCATCGCTGAAGAGAAAACTATAAAAAGCGGTATACCCTCCACACCCATCTTGAATTCCAGTTATATGAGCGCCGCTTGGTCCTGTTACTCCAGAAGGACCTGTAGCTCCAGAAGGACCTGTCGGACCTGTCGGACCTGTCGGACCTGTTACTCCAGAACCTGTTGGGCCTGTAACTCCTGTGGCTCCGCTAGGTCCTATAGGGCCTGTAATGCCTCTATCCCCTTGAGTTCCTTGAGGCCCCGCTGGTCCTTCTGCTGCTGGAGCAACTGAAAAATATAGATTTTCGTCGTTAGAAAATGTATCGCTATGATTTAAGTAAAAGACTTTTAACCTTGTATAGCCCATTTCGGATACGTTAGCTCCGTTAATTTTGAATACTATAAATTTAGTATAATCATCTTTAGAAAATATTTTTACCCTCGTCCCAATTACATCATCTAGAGTATCTAAATAAGTAGAAAGAGAATTTCCATACTGATCTAAAGTATCGATTCTTATGTCACTAATACTGGTATAAGTAGAATTATTAAAAGCTAACTTACCATCACCCGGATCAGTAAGTGTCGTGACGCTACTAAATTTGAACTCATAAGTATCTCCACCTGCTGTGCCTGTATATCCCGTCGCGCCAGTCGCTCCCGTCGCTCCCGTTAAACCTGTGGCCCCAGAAGGACCTGTAGGGCCTGTCGGGCCTGTTACTCCAGAACCTGTAGGACCTGTTGGACCTGTTACTCCTGTGGCCCCAGAAGGACCTGTGGGGCCTGTTACTCCAGAGCCCGTAGGTCCTGTGGCCCCTGTAATGCCTGTAGCTCCAGAAGGCCCTGTAGGCCCTGTAACTCCTGTGGCTCCGCTAGGTCCAGTTGGACCTGTAGCACCTGTAGCACCACTAGGCCCAGTTGGACCTGTAGCACCTGTAGCCCCTGTGGCTCCAGAAGGGCCTGTAGGACCTGTCTCCCCTATAGGCCCTGTAGCGCCAGAAGGACCGGGGCCTCCTCTACGCCCCTGAAAAACTACATCTATATTAGCTTTTTCGGGAGACTGAACAGTGGCGGAAGTAATAGAAGAAGTGACATCTACAGAAGTAGCCCCTCCAATCTCTAAACTGGATTTGGCATTCCCTGAGATTGTGACATCTACTTCAGGCATCGTATTACGACATTGAGGTTGTGACTTCAGGGATTATGTTTATATAACCTCTAGCCACTTTCTGAACATCCCAATCACCAGAGGCGGCTGGAACATTCAAATATTTCTCAATATCGTATACGCCTTGGACTATGGGTACACCAGAAGTAACATTTGGCCTTATATAAACATCGATGAAACCACTAGCCCCAAGAGTAGCATCTTCTGCATTGCCTGAAACTACTTCAGGGTAAAGGTTTAAGAGGACACTTCCAGTGCCGTATCTAAATTTCGCAACTCCGCGAGAAGAAAAACCACTTAAATTTATAGGATCTCCGTCGTCGTCCCTTACTCTAAACCTTAAATCAAGCGTGGAGCCTTGATTAATATCTATATTGAAAGTGGTCGCCATACTAGTAAGTATTACACGGCGAAAAACCTAGATATACACTATTTTTATTTGCCTTCTTCTAGAATTTTTCTCACATGGTCAGGTACATCGGCATTAGTAGTGGAATTAGTAGTGGAATTAGTGTCTGCTGGCATTCTATAATTATTAAAATGCCTCTGAAATTCATAGACTAAACGCTCCTCAAGGCGAATGCGATCCCCAGCTGGCACGAGGCCAAGGGAAGTAGCATGAGACTCAAGATCGGTCTTATTCATCTCATCTAGTTCTTTTTTATACTCTTCTTCGTTTGTAGTAGAGTATTTACTCGTTCCGTCGTCTCCCCAGATTTGATCTAATGTCGTGGGTTGGAAGTTCTCTTCCTTGCCGTGAGACTGATCCAAATCAGATATGTTAGCCTTTTTCGATGCTTTAGCAGTTTTTGATGCTTTAGCAGTTTTTTTCGATGGTTTCTTTTTATTCATAATTGTCACCAATCTTTAAATTATACCCTATAAAACTAAAAAACCCAAGGGGAAAAACCCCTTGGGCTTGAATTTCAGTTAATTATTATTAACCAAGAATAGTACCGCATACTGCGCGTCCATCGAGGCAGAGACGACCCTCTTCGAGAGAACCGTAGAATCCAGCCTTATCAGAACGAGAAGCATACCATTGATCATCAGGAACCGCAGTAAACTGCGATCCGGAGTCAGCGTCACGAGCAACGGGGCGAACAAACGCCTCACGGCCCAAGTCGATACCGACAAGGATCTGATGAGATGCAGTAGCAAAGTTGGAGATGCTATTGCTAGAACCATCCAAGTTAGTAGCGGCAGTGCCGACACTATCGAAGAAGGTTTCGAACAATGCATTGTAGCGTTGACTTTCGCCAAGCTCAACCAACTCATGGATAGCTACACCGTAGATGCTCTCCATGCCAGCGGCATTGAAGATCGACATACGTGCATCATCTGGCAAGTTCTGTGCGTTAGCAGCAGTTGCTCCAGAATCGCTACGAAGAGCGTTGTAAGCGAACTTACGAACCTGACCTTTAACTTCAGGAGAAACGAACAAGTCGGTTAATCCTTTGGCATTATAGTCAGCGGGTGTACCGCCAGCCCATGATACGTTAACTCTCCTCATGCGAGTCATCAGATCATTAAGATCTTGAAGAACGAACTCGGCAGAAGCGCCAGTGTTGACAGAAGTCAAGCAATGACGAAGAGCGCCAGAAGTACTGGCGGCAGAAGAGCGGCCATCTTTGGTAGCTGCTTCGGCAAGGGCCTTCATGACCACTGCCCAAGCGTTTCTTTCTTGTTTAATGAGAACCTCTTGAGCCATGCGCTCAACAGCTTTGCTTACTACGTCGAGACGAGCCTTACGAGCGTACTTCTTATGAAGATGAACGGCGCTATCTAAACGATAGGTCATTACCTTCAATTCTTGCACGGGAACGTGAGCGTCTGAGCTTGGCAAGCCGCCAGCCATGTTCTGAGACCATACACTAACGTGACCTTTGTCAGTGTTGTAATAAAGATCGAGTGGATAGCTCGGATTATCGTCCTGATCAAATTCAGAATCGGTGTACAAAGCAGCAGAAGTACCTGCTTCTTGCACAACCTTCTGAACGACAGGGCCGATAAAAGCAGCGAAGGCCTCGCTTGCTTCACGAGAGACGCCAAGGTCTCTAGAGCCAAGAGCTTTAATCAACTCCACCTGTTCTGGTGTATTTTTAAGCTTTAATTTCATAAGTAATCCTTTGTCTTATATTTTATAAAGGGTTTACAGTTCCAACTTGATAAGCGCATAGCCATCAGTGTCGCTCGCTCCAAGAACGTGACCGACTTTGTAGCCAGCACTGTCGCCGTTAGTCGTGATGATTGCTCCAGAGTCACCAGCATAAAGCTTAGTGCCCGGAACAACCGTACCGATGGAATCGCCCGAATAAAGAAGGATTCCCCGTGACAAGACAGGAGCGGATTGGCCGCTAATAGCGACTTCCATCTCAGCTGCTTTACGTGGGTTGAACTTCAGTAGCTCACCGTTCTCATCTACTTCGGCAATATCATGGAGAAGAACTCCAAGTGCTACATTACCAGAACTAGTCTGGCAAATCTTAGCGGTTGAGCCGTATCGTTGAGAAACAGTGCCGTTGTAAGAAGCACCGGGACTACCCAACATCTCTGTTGGCTCGTCGGTGTTCTTCCAACCATCGCCCTGAACCTTTACAAGAGTTCCTTTCGGAACTTTGTCGCCAGCAGTGAGGCCAATCGATCCGCTATACGCGTAAAGATTAACCACATCGTGCTCATCATATACTCTAAATGGTTTTAAGTTAATAGCCATAATTTACTCCTAAATTATTTTTTAATCCAATTTTCGACGCTAAAAGCGTCCTTGTATTTATCATAAGTAGTTGATTCCTCAGTCTCGGAAGAGACAGGGACTTCGGAAGCTTCAGCCTCAGAAGAATCGAGAGCTTCCTCAACCACCTTGTCGGCGGGTTTGGGCTCCGGTTCCTCAGAAGCTTTCTCTTCTGGTTCTACCGAAGCTTTAGCTACTTGAGCAGCTGCTTCGGCCTTCTCTAAACTTTCTCTATCTTTGGCGTTCAAAAGAACGCTCATTTTCTTAGAGTAAGCTTCGAAATCTTCGTCGTTCATATCCTTGATGTCGTGAGCAATAATCTCGCGATCTTCATCGGTGAGAACGTAAGCGTCGTCAAAGTTAGTCATGCGGGTAACAAAACGCTCTTCAGCCTCTTTTGCCGCAACTTCCTTTTTGATCCGTTCGAGATCAGCCTGAACAGCTTCAAAAGATTTCTTCGACTCTTCGGAATTATCCTTTAGAGCTTCGATTTCTTCTTGTGCGGCTTTCAAGTTATTCTCGACTTCTTGTTTTTGAGCGATGTACTCCTCGGAAGCCTTCTGCAACTCATCCTCTATAAAATCAGAGATCGATGATGCAGAAAGCTCCTGTAGATTCTCATCACTGATATCTTTTAAGCTTTCGATTTTCATAATAACCTTTTTATTCTTTACATTAATTTTCTCTGATTGTGAAATATTAATTGATGTTTTTTCTATTTTTTTATCCAAAACCTTATCTTCTGAAACACTCGCTTCTGAATCGGTTGCTGGAAGTTTCGGTGATACAATGACCCCTTTGACATCCGCAGCGGGAGTCTCCGTAAGTCCGATTCCAAGTGGGACAACTTGACCAATTACCTTTCGGTAAATGCTCTTGCCATCTTCGGTTTCGCCTGTACCACCAAAAGCCTTTAAATTCGCCTTTAAGGATTCAATTTCGCTTTTATCCGAGACGATAACTGAAGATTCTATATTCTTATCCCCACCTTCAGTCAAAACTAAATTATATTCACTAAAACCAAGCTCCCAACTTGCACTTATAGACATATAATTGTCGCTAGTTGGATCATTGGACTCTTCTATAACGTCGGCTAATTTATCATTTACCACCTTCCATATAATCCCACCAAGGGTAATATTAAATGGGTGATTGCCCTCTTCGAGCTTCTCTTCAGCTAATACCTCTTCAGTACCAAACTCACTAAAGCCAGCAGAGAGAATAACGCCGCACACTTTTTGCCTATTATGTTCGACATTAATAGGCTTGTTAATGAAAGACTTATAGATCTCTAAAGCCGTAGAAGTATCGATAACGTCACCGTTTCTGTTTGCTCTATTAGCCACGCAAGCGTTAAAAGCTACCGGGAGAAGGTCTATTTCTTTTTCTGTGTCGATACCCGGAATAAATTTTTCTATATCCAATTGGCTGGCTAAAGACAGATACTTGTCCTTGTCTTCTGAAACCATAGGCTTCAGAATCGAGCTAAAAGTCGTATGGTACTTATAATCCTTCTTCATTTTTAGTCCCTAAATCATTTCCGGGGGAAAAGTAATAATCCTCTGGTCTATATTGGAGAAACAAATCTGACAAATCGAACTCAAATACTAACCCATAACCTTTACACTCAGAATCTGCAAAGTTTACGTCTTTTTCGCTTGGGGTACTAAATCCCTCACTGCATTCGGATTCCACGAAATTATTGATATTGGCTATGCACCAACTATTAATATCATAATTGCCCATCGGCAAGCTGCTAGATGCGGCAGAACAGAAAACTTTTTTAAATTTTGCGATAGGAACTCTTTTATTATGTTCCTTATTGAATTTTTTTTGTTTTTCCTCCAAGACACCAATGATTTTATTAGAATAATCTATCGCTCCGGATTGAGTCGTTATCTTAGAAGAAGCTGACTCATCCTTGGGGGACTCTGGTTCTTCTTCTACGGGTTTTTCCTCCGTTTCGGGGGCTTCCTGCTCTTTAGCAGGAGCGACTGGGGCTTCATCAACTTGATTATTCACCTTCTCCCAAAGGTTTTTATAATCTATGTTGCCCCGAATTTTTTTCATAATAATATCTAATTGTATATTACACTAGTTTTAAATAAAAACAATCAAATTTGAAAATAAAAACCCCCGCTAATAAGCGAGGGGTGAAGTCAGATTAGACATTTATAGATCTACTTCTTTTTGGAGGCTTCCGTTGCCTTAACTTCAGCCTTAACGAAGGGGACAGTTACGCTCGCTCCCTTTGTACTTGCGGAAGCCCCAACGTATCCATCATCGTTAGCTTTGGGTCCGACTGTCACGGTGCTTGCACAACCGACTCCAAAAAGGACTGCGGTTGCAACTACTAGTAGTGTTACTTTATTTTTCATTTGTTTATAAACAAGCCAACTGTTTGGGTTAACTTGCGGTTAAGGTAACAATGATTCAAAACTAAATCAAGGTAAAAAAACTTCTTTTTCTACTAGCAAAATAGTATCCACTTTTGTGCAGTCTCCAAAATGTTTTTCTATTGCCGAGGAGTTAGGGAAGGCTATCCAATGATACAGCAAACTCATTCTTTTGCTGACTAATGCTATTGCGACATCTCTTTCTGGGTTCAATTCATTTAAGGAGCTTACTTTTCTGGTTTTAAAACCGTATAATTTTAAAACGTGTTTGATGTCACTCTCGAAAGATATCTCTCTCGCTCTGTGATGGAATATAGAAAGGAAGGACCTGCATTTGTGACCCCTCTCTTGTATTATCCTACTGATTTCTTTTCTTTCCTCTTTTATTTTGAAGTGGGAAAGAACTTTTTTAAGAGCTGTTGGGCCGCAACTAGTTATATGCTCTGGGTCTTGCTTGTTGGCGATTAAATCAGCTACCCTTCTGCCCTCAAAAGCGGTATTGATAGTTCCACAACCGACAGCAATTAACATTATAAATATAAATAACTTCTTCAATAGCCCCCCCCTTAGTATTAATTACACTAAAGGGGAGTTAAGAAACTTATTTTTTTCTTGAGGCCGGTTTTTTCTTCGCTGCCTTCTTCGGGGCTTTCTTCGCTGCCTTCTTTGGGGCTTTCTTCGCTGCCTTCTTTGGGGCTTTCTTCGCTGCCTTCTTTGGGGCTTT
>Ga0066850_10000649_pt1 | contig 18599 bp, 18 predicted proteins | sample ETNtaG_4_FD_67282 | JGI IMG/M metagenome (GOLD analysis project Ga0066850, IMG submission 67282) | Marine microbial and viral communities from oxygen minimum zone, Eastern Pacific Ocean - ETNP201406SV67 | ecosystem: Environmental > Aquatic > Marine > Oceanic | place: Pacific Ocean: Eastern... | reverse complement strand
ATGGAAGGAATTGCTGTTCGAATTGTTTCAATGCCATGCACCGATCTTTTTGACGATCAAAATGAAACATATAGATCAGAAGTGCTCCCCGAAGAAATTACTTGTCGTTTGGCAATTGAAGCAGGTATTAGTGATTATTGGTGGCGTTATGTCGGTTTATCTGGAGATGTTATCGGGATAGATTGTTTTGGATTATCAGCCCCAGCAAATCAATTGTTTGAGCATTTTGGATTTAGTGTTAAGAATATTGTAGAAAGATCAAAGATGCTCATTAAATTAAATATAAATTAGTTTAGTTGCTACCTTAGGTTAATTGATAGCAAAAAATGTAGGAGATTTTAATGACCATAAAAGTTGCGATTAATGGATTTGGACGTATTGGTCGAAATACAATGAGAGCACTCTATGAATCCGGAAAACGATCAGAGATAGAAATTGTTGCGATTAATGGTCGTGGAGACGCCAAACACCATGCACATCTTTTCAAGCATGATACTACACATGGAAGATTCTCTGGAGAGGTAGAAGTGGATGGGGAATGTATAATAGTTAATGGCGATAGAATAAAAAAAATATATGACCGGGATCCTTTGAAGTTGCCTTGGGCGGATCTTAATATTGATGTTGTTTTTGAATGCACAGGATCCTTTAGATCACAAGAGAGTGCTTCAAAACATATTGAAGCAGGGGCTAAAAAAGTGTTGATTTCAGCACCAGTAACAGATGCAGATGCAACCGTTGTCTATGGAGTCAATCATAATACACTAAAGAAAGACCACAAAATTATATCCAATGCCTCATGCACAACAAATTGTCTTGCCCCGCTCATTAAACCTCTGCATGAGAGTATCGGCGTTAAGCATGGGTTAATGACTACTATACATTCCTACACAAATGACCAAGTCCTTAATGACATCTATCATTCTGATCTTCGTCGTGCTAGATCAGCAACAATGTCTCAAATACCTACTAAAACAGGCGCTACAAAAGGATTAGGGCTTGTCATCCCGGAACTCAATGGCCGTTTAGATGGGTTTGCCATGCGTGTACCGACTATTAATGTATCAACAGTTGTTTTAAGTTTTGTGGCAGAAAGAGACACATCGATTAAAGAAATCAATGATGTCATGTTAAGTGCAAGTAAAGGTGAGCTTCAAGGGGTTTTGGAGTATTGCGATGAGCCTCTGGTTTCTGTTGATTTTAATCATAACTCTGCTTCAGCTGTTTATGATGCAACGCTCACAAAAGTGATGCAGGGTTCGTTAGTAAAAGTTATATCATGGTATGACAATGAATGGGGTTTTTCTAATCGTATGCTGGATACAACAATAGCGATATCTAATGCCATATAGTGAATTTGAAGTTTAATATTATTAAAAGTGGTGTTTACGCATGTTAAAGATGCATGATGTAGACCTTTCCGGAAAGAAAGTACTAATTAGAGAAGACCTTAATGTGCCCATCACAGATGGAAAGATTAAAAGCGACAGAAGAATTCAAGCAATCATCCCAACACTAAAATTTGCAATTGAATCGAATTGCTCCGTTATACTGATGTCTCATATGGGTCGCCCAAAAGAAGGTGATTTAAATAAAGATCTTTCACTTAAGCCGGTCGCAAAATATCTCGCCGCTCTTTTAGACAAAGAAGTTCGATTTGTTGTTGATTGGGTAGATGGGATTGATATTATTTCCGGTGAAATAGTTTTATTAGAGAATGTTAGATTTCAGAAAGGAGAAAAGAGTAACAATGAGATTCTATCAAAGAAGATGGCTGATCTTTGCGATGTTTTTGTGATGGATGCTTTTGCGTGCGCACACCGTGCCCATGCAAGTACAGATGGTGTTGCAAGATACGCAAAGTTAGCATGTGCAGGTCCTTTACTATTAAAAGAGTTAAATTCCTTGAAATTAAGTTTTGATAAACCAAAAAGACCAATAGTAGCGATTGTTGGCGGATCAAAGATATCCACAAAATTAGGGGTTATAAAATCTTTAGCTAAATTTGTGGATTACCTAATCCTCGGAGGCGGCATTGCCAACACCTTTATTAAGGCGCTAGAACATGATGTCGGACATTCTCTTTATGAAGAGGATATGCTTGATACGGCAAAAAAATTGATTACCGATTCTTCAAAATTATGTCAAATACCAGAAGTAATTGATGTTGTGGTTGGGAAGAGTTTTAGTAATGATAGCAACGCTGAAACAAAAACGATAAGAGAAATTCTGTCTGACGACATAATTCTTGATGTTGGCCCGATGACTATAAAAAGATATACAGAAATTATACAAGATGCTGAAACAATCATATGGAATGGACCTGTGGGTGTTTTTGAATTTGATAAATTTGGACAAGGCACAAAAGAAATCGCGAATGCAATTGCTCGGAATGATGCATTTTCTGCTGCAGGCGGTGGAGATACACTTGCCGCTATTGAAAAATATAATATAGCTAAAAATATCTCTTATATTTCAACTGGTGGAGGCGCTTTTCTTGAATTTATTGAAAGCAAAACTTTGTCTTCAGTTAAGCTTCTTGAAGAACTTAATCATTGATTATTTGGCCATGGACCGTGGATTGCGAGAGTTAACCCTCTATCCTGAATATTCACAAACATGACACTGTTATTTTGTGAAAAACAAACACCACAAAGTTCTGAGTCTGTGTATGTGTTGTCAGCGAAAATATATTGAGAGCCATTAGGTTCAATACCTACTAGTCCGCAGTAATTATAAGTGTCTTCACAAATAATCAGGTCGTTCCAAGGGCTCATTATTATATTGTCAGCATGTTGAAGTAGACTTTCATTATTCGATTCTGCTAACAATTTGATATGCCCAGCGGCACCTCGTGAATTCTTAGAAAATTCCCGATTGATACGGTATTCAAATACTTGTCCCATTCTTTCTGTTCCACCAATGGTAGCTGTCATAAAGACACTATTTTCCGCATAACAAATTCCCTCTCCACGAGCAAATCTGGCAGCACCTTTATCAAAACCCCTTAATCTCAGGTCATTTTCATCTGGATCGACATTTTCAAGATCTATCCATTTTACTTCATGCCATGCACCTTCTTTGATCGAGTCATCAAACCAGTTACGAGTATCAAAAGATGGTTTGTTAGCAAAGCTCAATGCTTGCAACTTTCCTCCAAGAGATAATTGATTTTTTTTATTGGGTATAAAGCGATACAAAAGACTTCGATGTTTATCTTCAGTGAGATAAATTATTCCTGAGAAAGGGTCGACAGCCGCCGCTTCATGTTCAAACCTACCCATATCTTTAATTGGTATAGGTATGGAAACTTTTGGGTTGAGAGCCTGAACTTCAAAGATATAACCATGTCGTTTTTCTCTTTTTACCACAGTTTCTCTTTCGAAAGTTGTGCCAGGTGCTTTAAAACACTCTTCACAACTTAGCCAACTCCCCCATGGTGTTGGCCCTCCAGCACAATTATATTCGGTACCAATCAAGCTCATGTGCTGTCTAATAGTCTTACGAGTAACTGGATTATATTCAATAGTGGTTGTTCCACCAGTGCCTGGTGTTACTTTTTCACCTAGATCATAGATTAATTCTGAGTTGAGTTTTTCTAGATATTGGTTATCGACGCCAAAAGCACTGTTTTTGAAACTGGCCGGATGATTTTCATGATTACAGACAAGGTTTATATTTCCATTTTTATTCTGAAACGCCGCCATACCATCTGCTTGAGCCGGAGTTAATAAGCCATCTTTCATCATCCTGCCTTGTTCGGATATAACGGTGTAGTTGAAACCATTTGGCAGGTCTAGGATTTTTCTTGGGTCAGCTTTCAAAGGGCCAAAGGGAGATCTTTTTGCTGCCATTGGGCCACTGGCATTAATTCCTACGCTAGCAAGGAAAGCACTTTGTATAAATTGTCTTCTTTTGATCATTAATTGATTTATTTATGAAGATTGATTTTTGACTTAGAGATACTGACATTATTTTCGGGTGAAGGATAGCTTTTTAGTTTACTATATTAAGGTACAAAGTCATGTTAAGAAGAACAAAAATTATAGCGACACTTGGGCCATCTTCAAACGATTATAAAACGCTTGAAAGTATGGTTAAAGCCGGTATGAATGTTGCACGATTAAATTTTTCCCATAGTCAAAGAAAAGAACACCTCAAGTTAATTGAAATACTTCGTCAAATTTCCAAAGATATTGATTCCGAAATTGGAATTTTGGCTGATCTTCAAGGCCCAAAAATAAGGATAAAGTCTTTTCTTTCAGGAAAAGCCTTACTGAGTCCGTCAAATAAATTTTTCCTAGATACATCGCTTGATGAACTTGATGGCGATGAGTTTGGCGTTGGTGTTGATTATGCGTACCTACATCGTGATATTAATGTAAACGATAAACTATTGCTTGATGATGGCAAAATAAAACTCCGTGTTGAGGAAATTAGAGGGACACGTATATATACCGAAATCTTGGTTGGTGGTGAATTATTAAACCATAAAGGAATTAATATGCCTGCAGGTGGATTATCCATGCCTATTATGACTGATAAAGATCGTGAAGATATTGTGCTAGCTGCAGAATTAAATATAGATTTTTTAGCTGTTTCTTTTGTCAAAGATGCCAAAGAAATCAATGAAATTCGTTCATTTTATAAAGAAGCGGGAGGTCAAGGAAAGATTGTTGCGAAGATTGAGCGAACTGAAGCCTATTATAATATTGATGAATTGATTGATGCTTCTGATGTTTTAATGGTAGCCAGGGGCGATCTTGGAATTGAAATGGGATTTGCTGAATTAACAGGTATTCAAAAAGAGATAATCAAGAAAACTCGTAGAAAAAATAAAGTAGTAATTACAGCAACAGAAATGATGCAATCAATGATACACAACCAATCGCCTACTAGAGCTGAAGTAGCTGATGTATCTAATGCAGTTATGGATGGTACTGATGCGGTTATGTTGTCTGCTGAAACAGCAATTGGCGATAATCCAATTACAGTTATTTCAACCATGAGTGATGTGTGTCAAGGTGCAGAAAAGTATAACTTACCTAAGAGAAGAAGTGCTTATCGTATCGATGAAGCCTTTCAATCGATTGATGAATCAATTGCAATGGCGGTGATGTATACAGCAAATCATTTTGCTGTTAAAGCTATAATTGCTTTAACGGAATCAGGGTCTACACCACTATGGATGTCTAGGATTCGTTCTGATATTCCGATCTATGCGCTTACACCTCATAAAGCTTGCCAAAGAAGAGTGACATTATATCGTGGCGTTTACCCTATTTCATTCTCATTAGAGGGGGCTGATGCTGCATTATCGGATGAGACTATCTTTAATTTGATTTTGAAGAAAAAGCTAGTTGAAGAGGGTGATTTAGTGATTTTGACCAAAGGTACTATGACCGGTTTATCCGGTGGTACGAATTCTATGAGAATTCTTGCAGTCAATGTCTCAGAATAACTCAATATAAACTTCCTAGTTATGCCAGATATCAGTATGATGTTTCAGAATTTTGAATTTTAATGAACAATAATTATGAAGAAAAATACTTTCAAAGGAACGAAATCTTACGTAGCTACAGATGATTTAAAGATGTCTGTGAATGCCGCCGTCACACTTGAAAGGCCAATTTTAGTAAAAGGTGAACCTGGGACTGGTAAGACACAATTGGCACTCGAAGTTGCTCAAGCGCTTGGTAGACCTCTTATTGAATGGCATATTAAATCTACGACAAAGGCTCAACAAGGGTTATATGATTATGATGCGGTTTCAAGATTAAGAGATTCTCAGCTGGGCGATGAGCGTGTTCACGATATAGCAAATTATATTGTTCGTGGAAAGCTTTGGGATGCTTTTGACTCTGATCAGCAACCTGTTTTACTTATTGACGAGATTGATAAAGCAGATATTGAGTTCCCTAATGATCTTTTGCAAGAACTAGATCGAATGGAATTTTTTGTTTACGAGACCAAGCAATTGATTAAGGCAAAGCATCGCCCCATAATTATAATTACCAGTAATAATGAAAAAGAACTTCCCGATGCTTTCTTGAGAAGATGCTTTTTCCACTATATTAAATTTCCCAATAAAAAAACCATGCATGCAATTGTTGATGTGCATTTTCCCAAGTTAAAGAAAATATTACTCAAAGAAGCGTTGGATACGTTTTATAGAGTTAGAGATGTTCCGGGTTTAAAAAAGAAACCTTCAACTTCAGAATTGTTAGACTGGATAAAATTGTTATTGGCAGAAGATGTTCCGGCTGAAGCATTACGCAATACCGACAAAAGGAAATCCATTCCTCCGTTTTATGGCGCATTATTGAAGAATGAGCAAGACGTTCATTTATTTGAACAATTGGTCTTCATGGAATCAAGAACTCGCTAGAGTATGCTAATAAAATTTTTCTTTATGTTACGTGCGGGCGGGTTAAAACCGTCAATAACCGAATTATTACATTTGTTGGATATAATGAAGCAAGGCGTGAGTGAGTTCAGTGTAGAAAATTTCTATTATTTAGCCAGAACCACAATGATTAAAGACGAATCTTTATATGATCGCTTTGATCAAATCTTTTCGGCGCATTTTTCTGGAATTGAAAGAATTGTTAATGAACTGTTTTCTGATGTTCCTGAAGAGTGGTTACGTAAACAGGCAGAGTTGATGCTTTCTGAAGAAGAAAGAGCTGAAATAGAGGCAATGGGGGGGTTTGAAAAGTTGATCGAAACTCTGAAAAAGCGATTCGAAGAACAAAAAGATCGTCATCAAGGCGGCAATAAATGGATAGGCACTGCTGGAACCTCACCATTTGGTGCTTATGGTTACAATCCTGAAGGAGTTAGAATCGGCCAGGCTGGTTCTCGTCATAGAAGTGCTGTAAAGGTTTGGGATAAAAGGGAATTTCGTAATCTTGATAATTCAGTAAGTTTGGGTACTAGGGGAATTAAAATTGCACTAAGGCAGTTGAGGAAGTTTGCAAGAGAGGGTGCTGCCGATGAGCTTGATGTTGACAATACCATTGATCGAACAGCCAGAAATGCTGGGCTACTCGATCTACAAATGGTTCCTGAGAAACACAATTCAATAAAAATTTTGTTGTGTCTTGATGTTGGCGGTTCAATGGATGACCATGTTAGAGTATGTGAAGAAGTATTTTCTGCTGCAAGCAGTGAATTTAAGAATCTAGAACATTTTTATTTTCATAATTTTCTTTATGAAAATTTATGGAAAGACAATCGCAGAAGGCATACCGAGCAAATGCCTGTATTGGATATTATTAATAAATATGGCGCTGACTATAAACTGGTATTTGTTGGCGATGCAACCATGAGCCCCTATGAGATTGCATATCCTGGAGGGAGTATAGAGCATTGGAATGAAGAATCTGGAGCAGTGTGGATTCAACGAATTTTGAGGAATTTTCAAAAAGCGATCTGGCTAAATCCTGAACCACAAGAACGATGGGAATACACTCCATCTATAAAACTTACCAATGAGTTGATGGAAGGAAGAATGTTTCCCTTAACCATTAATGGGCTTTCTGACGGTATTAAAGAATTACGCCATTAAAGAAATATCCTAGCTTTTAATAACCTTTTTAAAAAAATTTAATAGAAATCAATCGCTATGACGAAGAAATAGATGGTTTTAAATCAGTAAACGTGCATAACTACAAAATGAAAGATCATTTTGAGTATATGAGAAATATGTATCCAGAAGCTTTAGAAAAGATTGAAGGATTAAATTGAGAGAATTTCTCAATCAGAATATATAGCAAAATAGAGTTAAGTTGGTTTCCAATAAATGTAACCTATAATACTCTATAGATATGAGAAATGAAAAGAGTGAAATAAAGAAAGGACTGGTATTGCCAGGGGGTGGTGCCAGAGGCGCTTATCAAGTAGGCGTCTTGAAAGCAATTGCATCATTACTACCTGATAGTTCATTAAATCCATTCCCAATCATCAGTGGCACATCAGCTGGCGCGGTAAATGCATCGTTAATCGCAGCTAATACAGAATCATTTAATAATGCCATAATCAAGCTAGATAACGTTTGGGGTAACTTTAAGAGTAAACAAGTATATAAAACAGACAATATAACTATGCTAAAAAGTAGCATACATTGGCTGATTTCAATTGTTATGGGAGGTCACCCATTTGGCGCTCCAAAATCACTTCTTGATAATTCGCCATTACAAGAATTGCTCGAGAAGCATATTAATTTTTCCAATATTCAGAAAAATATTGATGCTGATTTTCTAAGAGCTATTGCAATAACTGCCGCGGGGTATTCATCGGAGTGCTCCACATCTTTTTTTCAGTCTACAGATATCATTAATGAATGGTCTCGTACAAGACGAAAGGGGCTTCAACGCAATTTAACTATCGAGCATCTTATGGCCAGTCTTGCAATCCCAATGATATTTCCTCAAGTAAAAATTGATAATGAATATTTTGGTGATGGGGCAATGCGTCAAGCAACCCCGCTAAGCACAGCAATTCATTTAGGTGCGGATCGCATTCTAGTCATAGGAGTACGCAACCAAAAACTTGAATCGATAAACAAAAATATACAAGCAGGCTATCCGTCTTTTGCAGATATAGCCGGCTATATGCTAGATACATTATTTATGGATGGATTGTATTCTGATCTTGAGAGATTAATCAGAATCAATCAATTGATTGATGCCGGCCATACCGGTTATTTGGAAAATTCTGCCCATAAAATTCGTGCTATTGACACCATGATTATCAACCCTTCACAAAGTTTAACTGAGATTGCTCAAGAGTGTCGTTTGGCAATGCCAAGATCGATAAGAATTATTTTGAGAGGGATTGGAGGTAAAAATAAAAGTGGCGCTGGTCGATTGGTTAGTTTTTTATTATTTGAAAAGCAATATACAAAAAGATTGATTGAGCTTGGTTATAATGATGCGATGGCAGTTAAACGGCATTTATTAAATTTTATTAATGGCGAAGAAGTGCCTAGGTTGGTTGCTCCTGAGTGGATTAAGACTGACTTGAAGGTTGATTAAGATCAGTTAATTTTGTTTAGAGTAAAAAAATTGCACCAAGGCCAAGAAATGAAATATAGCCAATTACATCTGTAATAGTAGTAAGTAAAACACCACCTGCCAATGCAGGATCGATACTTAATTTCTTTAACATCAATGGTATGGAAAATCCTGCAATTGCTGCCACAATGAGATTAATAGTCATGGCACCGGCTATCACCAGACCCAAAAGCCATTCACTGAACCAAAGATACGTTAATCCACCAACCACGATAGCCCATAACATCCCATTTAATATACCAACCAGAACTTCTTTTCTAAGAATTCCTTTCGTATTGGTTTTATCGAGATGCCCTAGAGCAATTGCCCGAGTCATTATGGTTAAGGATTGTGTTCCAGCAACCCCGCCCATACTAGGAACTATAGGCATTAATACGGCGAGCAGTACAATCTTATCGAGGGTTGTCTGGAATATATCAACCACAGAAGCGGCAAGAAAAGCAGTAGCTAAATTGACGCCCAACCAAATTGCTCTTCTCTTAGCACTCTTGGTAGCAGGGGAGAACATATCTTCTTCCTCATCTAAGCCGGCAGCAATCATGAGTGAGTGTTCAGCTTCATCTCTTATCACATCAACCACATCATCAATTGTAATTCTTCCTAAAAGTTTATTATCGTTATCAATAACTGGGGCTGATAAAAGATCTCGATTTTCAAACTCCCAGACAACTCGTTCAGAAGATGTTTCAGCTGAGATCGGAGTGATTTTTTTTGACATAATTTCAGATACTGGTTTTTCAGGGTCTTCTGTAAGGAGTTTGGATAATAGTAGTGCTCCTCTATACTCATTGTTCCTATTTACAACAAAGATAGAGTCTGTGCTATTTGGAATTGAATCTTGATTGCGTAAATACTTTAATACTACTTCTACTGTGATATCAGGCCTTATAGTAATAATATCAACATTCATGAGACCGCCAGCACTATCTTCATCATATGCCATTACCTGCTCCAAGCGCTTGCGATCTTGGTGATCAAGTGATCTTATGACTTCTTTTGTTAAAGTTTCTGGTAAATCGGCAACAAGATCAGCGAGATCATCTAAAGCCATACCTTCAATGGCTGAGATTAATTCATCTGCATCCATTCCATCTATCAATCCATCACGAACTTCATCGGCAACTTCAACGAGAACATCACCTTCATTTTTTAGGTCAATCATTTCCCATATAATGGCTCTCTCATTCAACGGTAATGATTCAATGAGTCTTGCGAGTTCTGATGGGTGAAGGCTGTTTAGTAGATTTCTAGAAGCCAGCATTTTGCCGCTTTCCAAGCGATTCTTTAATTTATCTAGATTTGACATGTTATTTTCTAAAGCTTAAAGTCTTGACCAAGATAGACTTCCTTCACATAGTCATTCTTTAGAATCTCATCAGGTGTGCCAGATGCAATTAGATTGCCTTCATTTAGAATGTAAGCTCTTTCGCATATTCCCAGTGTCTCTCTTACATTGTGATCAGTGATAAGAATACCAATCTCTTGGTCTTTTAAATGCTTAATGATTCTTTGAATATCCAAGACAGATATTGGATCTACGCCTGCAAATGGCTCATCTAATAGAATAAATCGAGGATCAGCTGCTAATGCTCTAGCAATCTCAACTCTCCTTCTTTCGCCTCCAGATAAATTTATACCAAGATTCTTTTTGACATGACTAATATGGAGTTCTTCTATTAGTTGATCAAGTTTTTGTTCTCGTTCAGACTGAGTTAGATGGGACTGGTATTCGAGAATTGATAATATATTTTCTTCGACAGTTAATTTACGGAATATAGAAGCTTCTTGAGGTAAATATCCTAGACCAAGGCTAGCCCTTTTATGCATATTTAGTTGAGTGATATCTTTATCATCTAGAAATATAGATCCTTTGTCAGCCATGACTAAACCAACAATAATATAAAAGGCTGTTGTTTTGCCTGCACCATTTGGACCAAGTAACCCAACAACTTCACCACTGTTTATTTCCAATGAGATATCTTTAACAACTTCTAGGAGTTTATAACTTTTTGAGATATTTTGTGCTCTTAGTAGACTCATAAATTGCCTATTTTTTCTATATCTTTTGGGACACTGTTCGTCTTAGTTTATTCTTTATTCTTTATTCTTGGTGTGTAAGTTATTTTTACTTTTGGGTTATCTTTGTTGTTAGATTGGGCTTGAATAGTTTGATTATTTATATTGTATACAAGATAGTCACTAGAAATTTGATTCCCATCTTCTTCAATAGTAACATCACCGGAAAAATCGACGATATCTTTTTCAAAGTCATAATCAATACGGTTCGCTTTAGCCAGAGTAGAGTTATCCACTCCCTCTCTGCGGATCTCTATAATTGCCTGATTACCTGAGATTATCGCAGTTTTGATTTGGTGTTTTTCGAATTCAAGATAAGCAGAAGAAGACTCAATCTTTCCGTTTTTTAATACAATTTTTACATTACCCTCAAATTTCCATGTACTGTTTTCGAAGTCTAGCTTACTTGCTTGACCCTTATCGGAAGAAATACTTATGTCTCCTTGGCTTAGATTAAGGTCTTTAAAAGTTAATATAGATTGGTCACCAAGATAGCCAGTTGATTCGGCATCGATGGTTATGGGCAGTTTTGTGGTATCTATTTGAGCTTGAATTATTCCACTATAAAAGAAACTAAATAATAAGGTTGAGAGTATAATTTTATATGCTTTTTTGTATAGTATGATCATTATTGTACTTAATTTAGAATAATTTTTTTCGACTACAATAGAACTGGTGGCAAAAAAGTACCAGTTATTTCTGATTTCAGTTCTAGTTTATTTTCGTTAAGTATTGCCACCATACCTCTAGCAGATAAATCATGATCTCCAAGTTTAATACTAACTTGAGTATCTGTATTGACTTGATATGTTTTTGGATCAATCCTTAATTCGTCAGAGTAGATAATTGTCTTCTCATTAGCTGCTTTTGAGTTTGTGGCAATAACATTTCCTTCTAACAGAAAGAAGTCTTCGTTATTTTTCTTAACTGCAGTACTGGCGGTTAAGTGCCAAGAAATTCTTGATTCAGGAGTGTAAGCAATTTTAACGTCATAGAATCTAATTAAATCATCTGATTCTTGTTCTGCATAATCCGCCTCTAAGGTAAATAAATATATTCCAGAATTCCCTGTATTAAGAATCTTTGTAGAATTTAGGTAAAATCTATTTTCAACTCTTTCTTGAGTTTCTTTTTGATTTGAACTCTTGACTTCAATGGATTTGCTAATAATCCAACTGCCGAATGTGGCAATCATGAGTATTGCTAGACCTAGGTGCTTTCTTGTATTTATTGGCATGAATTATAATTTTAAGTTATTAGTAGGTCCGTAATTTCGCGAATTGCTCCTGCTCCACCACTTTTTTTAGTAATATAGGCTGAGATATTTTTTACTTCATCATGGGCATTTGCAACACTAATAGGTAGCCCTACAATTTCCAATATACTCTTGTCAGCGATGTCATCTCCCACAAACGCACAACGTGATAAGGGTATTTCGTAATCTTTTGATTTTTCTATAAAGATAGTTTCTTTATTCTTGCATCCTAAGAAGACATCCGTGATACCCAACTCTTTCATCCTTTTAGCGGTAGCATTAGATTCTCTTCCGCTGATAACAAGAATTTTTTTCCCTGCCTTAATTAGCTGACGAATTCCTTGGCCATCATGAGTATGAAAAACTTTTGACTCGACACCGTCTTCATTAATATGAATTCTTCCATCAGTAAATACTCCATCAACGTCAAAGCCAATTAGGTCAACTTTTTTAAATAGATTTTTTATGGTCATGAAGACCTCACTATTCCAGCTTGCAATAAATCATGAATATTAAGCACTCCTAGAAGAATATGATTCTTATTCGTAACCAGTAAGTGAGTTATCTTATGTTGCTTTAAGAGCTTCATTGCATCCATAGCTAGCATTTCAGGCGCTGCGAATTTAAACTTTATACTCATGACATCTTTCATGCTTGTTTCGTGAATGTCTACTCTGTTATCGAGTGAGCGACGCAGATCTCCATCCGTAAAGATACCCAAAACTTTATCCTCATTGTCTGTAATTGCAATCATACCTAAACCTTTTGAGGACATCTCAATCAAACCTTCACTTAATATACCGTCTGGTTTGATTTTTGGAATTTTTTCATCAGTGTGCATAATATCTGCAACACGCATGAGAAGACGTTTACCGATTGATCCACTTGGATGAGATATCGCAAAGTCTTCAGAAGAGAAATTGCGGCATTCGATAAGAGTTGATGCCAAAGCATCACCCACTGCTAGACTTGCGGTTGTACTGGCGGTTGGGGCTAGATTCAATGGGCACGCCTCCTTAGGAACTTCAACCAAAATATGTATATCAGATGCTTTCGCTAGCGAGGATTTCTTATGGCCTGTTATAGATAATAATTTTATCTTCATCTTTTTGATAGAAGGCAACAGATTTAATATTTCTTGTGTTTCGCCTGAATATGAAATTACGAGGATAATATCATTTTCAGAGATCATACCAAGATCACCGTGACTGGCGTCGGCAGCATTTATATGAAATGACGAGGTACCTGTACTCGATAGTGTTGCAGCAATTTTTCTTGCAATATGTCCTGACTTACCGATGCCGAGTGTAATCAATTTTCCTTTATTGACTAAAATCAACTCACAAGCTAAGCAGAATGACTCATCGAGTGAATTTGCAACATCCTTTATGGCTTCTGATTCGACGAACATAATTTCTCTTGCCAGGGTCAGCATTTCTTTCTTTGTCATTTTATTTGCCACGCTTACTCCAAACAAACATTATTGTTTTTAACTATATGAGATAATGTATCCGATATACGTTAAGAATATAAGTAATAAGATAAGACCTTCAGATTTTCTAATAATATTTTCTTTTCTAAAGGTCAGAAAGAATAATAAAGCAGTTAGAGTTAACATAAGAAAGAAGTGGACGGAAAGCATATTTTCTGGAAGATTTGTTGGACTAATAGCTGCTGCCAATCCAACAACAGCTAATAAATTGAATATGTTTGAACCAATAATATTTCCTATTGCCAGTCCATGCTCACCCTTTATTGCACTTGTAATAGAAACGCTCAGTTCCGGAAGGCTAGTTCCGATTGCAACAACTGTTATTCCAATTATTGTTTGAGGAATTTGGAGTTCTTGAGCAAATTCAATTGCGTATTTTACAACAACATCCGCGCCATAGAACAATATAAATAACCCAAAGATTAAAATAAAGAACGCTTGTGATAAAGGTATATTTGAGGATGAAGTTGCAGGCAAATCCTTGTTATATGCATTGACAGCATTTTCTTTCTTTGACAGAGAAAAATTGAATTTTAACAACCAGAGCATGGTTATTAAGAATCCCCCTAAAATGATTTTTCCTTCTAATTGAGAGAGATAGTTATCGAAGAATGGAATAATCATTATGATAGAAATCAGAAATAGAGCTTTCATTAAATTTCTTATAACTAACGAATCTAATGAAATAGTTTTGATGATTGCCATTGAGCCCATAACAAGAGCAATATTCGCAGTGTTTGATCCAATAGCATTCCCTATTGCAAGACTTGATTCTGCCGCTAAAGCCGATATATATGAAACTAAAATTTCGGGGGCTGAGGTTGCAAATGCTACGATAGTTAAACCAATAACTATAGTCGGAATTTTCATGTTTTTTGCTACTGAGGTTGCGCCTTCTACAAAAAAGTGTGACCCAATGATTAATAGCAAAAATCCAATTGTTAAATATGCGAGAAACGTGATCATAAAATTTAGTATTATTTCTTTTTGGTTGTATTTAATGTTAGTGAAATTTAGGAGTAAACGTAATAATACATAAATACAAATTTTATTATTGCTTCTAATTTAAGTTTTTTCGTATCAAAATGAAAACAATTTTTTAAGAGTTAAATCCTCATGACAAAAGATGATATAAGTTATTTAATTAAAACTAGGATAAATAATGCAGTTGTGAACGTCTACAGTGATGACAATACACATTTTGAGGTGATTGTTATCAGTGATGACTTCTCTGGAGAATCAAGAATTGTTAGACATCAATTGATATATGCATGCCTGGGCAATGCGGTTGGAAATGAAATTCATGCATTGTCAATAAAAGCTTATACCTATAATGAATGGGAAAACCTAGAATAATGGATAAACTTAAAATAACTGGCGGAAAAGAATTAAATGGAGAGGTAATCATTTCTGGTGCAAAAAATGCTGCTTTACCAATTTTGGCTGGCAGTATTCTTTCCTCTGCACCAGTTACTTTAAATAATATTCCTCAATTAAATGATGTAGCGACAATGTTAACTCTGCTTCAAAGCATGGGGGCCGAAGTTATTTTTGATGAAAAAATGGATTTAAGGTTGAATGCTAAAGAGATTGAGAAATACTTTGCGCCCTATGATCTAGTTAAAACCATGAGGGCATCAATCTTAGTATTAGGTCCGCTGTTATCGAGATTTGGGAGAGCAGAAGTTTCTTTGCCAGGCGGTTGCGCGATTGGTGCAAGGCCAGTCAATCTCCATGTTAAAGGGCTCAGGGCAATGGGCGCGAAAATTTCAATTAAAAATGGTTACATTTACGCAACGGCAAAGAAGTTGCAAGGAACTAATTATCGTTTTGATGAGGTCAGTGTGACAGGAACAGAGAATATAATGATGGCTGCTGTTTTGGCAAAAGGTAAGACTGTCATTACGAATGCAGCCATGGAACCTGAGGTAAAAGATTTGGCTCAGTTCCTAAAAAGTATGGGTGCAAATATAGAGGGTGAGGGGACAAGTCAAATAGTTGTAGATGGTGTGGATCGATTAAGAGAAACCAACTACAGGATTATGCCTGATCGAATCGAATCGGGTACATACTTGATTGCTGCAGCAATTACTGGGGGCAAGATATTGTTAAAGAAGACTGCACCCCAATATCTGAAGACTGTAATTTCAAAGCTACAATTATCAGGTGCAAATATTAAATGTGGAGATGATTGGATCTCTTTGGATATGCACAATAAAAAACTTAAAGCTGTAGATTTTGAGACTTCACCTTACCCTGGATTTCCAACTGACATGCAGGCTCAGTTTTGTGCTCTTAATTCAATCTCTAGTGGCTCTGCCAGAATGAAGGAAACAATATTTGAGAATCGTTTCCAGCATGTTATTGAATTACATAGGATGGGTGCAGATATTGAAATAAAAGGCAATATTGCAACCAGTAAGGGCGTAAGAAAATTGACAGCTGCTCCAGTTATGGCTACCGACCTAAGAGCCTCGGCTGGCTTGATTATTGCGGCACTTGCAGCACACGGTGATACAATAATTGATCGTATATATCATATAGACAGAGGTTACGAGAGAATTGAAGAAAAATTACAGCAATTGGGGGCACATATTTCACGTGAGACTTCTTGAAACTTCTTGCTTCGGATGTAATATTGTCTAGCCAATTATCATAATCACCGTGTATAATATATACATAATAATCACTATTATTTAGTAATAATAAAAAATAACATTAACCTTAATTATTAAAGAATAAATATTACTTAAATGAATTTTTTTACGTAGGAGAGGGTGAGAGAATCTCCCTGCCTAATTAAGGTAGAAAATATGATTTTTTGATATATCTTGAGGCGATAAATGTCAGAAACAATTGATCATGGTAAGCGTCATTTTCTTAGTATAGCAACCGCAGTAACGGGTATTGCTGGAGCTGGTTTTGCAGTCGTACCTTTTTTATCCTCATTAAAACCAAGCGCGAGAGCTCGAGCACTAGGCGCACCAGTAGAAGTGCCTTTGGCTTCACTTGAGCCTGGAGAGATGATCAGAGTTGTGTGGCGAGGAAGATTAGTTTTTATCCTGCGAAGAACTGAAGAAATGCTAAGAAGGCTTGCGGGAGTAACTGAGTTTTTAAGAGATCCGGATTCATTGAATGAAGAATCACAACCAAATTATGCGGTCAATGAGCATCGATCATTAAATCCTGAGTTCCTTGTAGTTGAAGGATCTTGCACGCATTTAGGGTGTGCTCCTTTACCGCAATTTGAAGTTACACCATCTACAGATTGGTATGGCGGTTTCTTTTGCCCATGTCACGGTTCAAAATTTGATCTATCAGGAAGAGTTTATAAGGGAGTTCCTGCGCCAACTAATTTAAAAGTGCCTCCATACAGCTTCACTCAATCAAATGTAATCACCATTGGTATTGATTCAGGAACTGTTTAATGACAAGCGAACAAAAGAAACAAATAGAACCCAGAAGCAAATTCATAGCTTGGATTGACGAGCGTTTCCCTTATACAGAAATGATGAAGGAGCATATAACCGAGTATTACGCATCCAAGAATTTTAATTTTTGGTATGTATTTGGCGTACTGGCAATGGTTGTTTTAGTAATTCAGTTATTTACAGGAATATTTCTGACAATGAACTACAAGCCTTCGGCCACCGAAGCATTTTCCTCTGTGGAATATATTATGAGAGATGTTGAATGGGGTTGGTTGATACGATATATGCATTCAACGGGAGCCTCTTTTTTCTTTATTGTGGTTTATTTACATATGTTTCGGGCAATGTTATATGGATCATATAAAAAACCAAGAGAGCTCATTTGGATCATAGGAATGCTAATCTTTATCGTCCTAATGGCAGAGGCGTTTGCAGGATATCTGTTGCCATGGGGTCAGATGTCTTATTGGGGCGCTCAAGTAATTATTTCGATATTTGGTGCAATTCCTTTTGTTGGAGAGGCTCTAGTTGAGATTATTCGTGGCGATTATTCAATTTCTGATATTACATTGAATCGTTTCTTTGCTTTGCATGTGATTGCCTTGCCTTTGGCACTAATAGCGTTAATTTTTGTTCATATATTGGCATTGCATGAGGTTGGTTCAAATAATCCGGATGGGATAGAGATTAAGAACTATAAGGATAAAGATGGTATTCCAATTGATGGAGTTGCTTTTCACCCCTATCATACAAGTAAGGATCTTGTGGCAATCATTGTGTTTTTAATGGTCTTTTCGGCGGCTATGTTTTTTGCTCCTGAAATGGGTGGATACTTCTTAGAGCATGCCAATTTTGAGAAAGCAAATCCAATGGCGACTCCAGAGCACATTGTTTCTGCTTGGTACTTTACTCCATACTACGCAATACTCAGAGCAATACCAGATAAACTGTTAGGCGCCATTTTATTTGGAATTGCTGTTATTATTCCGTTGTTTCTTCCGTGGCTTGATCGATCGAAAGTCAAATCAATACGCTATCGTGGCTGGATTTATAAATTTTTCTTGGCAATTTTTGTAATAAGTTTTATTTCGCTCGGAGTTCTTGGTGTTCTTCCTGCTGAAGGTATCTATGTAACAATGGCAAGATTTTTCACTATTCTTTATTTCGCCTTCTTTGTTTTGATGCCTTATTACACTGTTATTGATAAAACAAAACCTGTCCCAGATAGAGTAACTTGAATCATGATTAATTATAAACAAATATTAATT
>Ga0066850_10000645_pt1 | contig 18648 bp, 18 predicted proteins | sample ETNtaG_4_FD_67282 | JGI IMG/M metagenome (GOLD analysis project Ga0066850, IMG submission 67282) | Marine microbial and viral communities from oxygen minimum zone, Eastern Pacific Ocean - ETNP201406SV67 | ecosystem: Environmental > Aquatic > Marine > Oceanic | place: Pacific Ocean: Eastern... | reverse complement strand
ATAAGCAAATCGACACAATGCGCATTATTCATAAAAAGAATCATAACGGTGATGTTTATGAGCGCTTAATTTCATTAACAGGTAATGCAAGAGAAATTATAAGGGAAAAAGATCAAGTTAAATATTTTTTTCCAGAAAATAAAATAGCTATTGTCGAGAAAAACAGATTAGGGCAGCTAATATCGTCTTATATACCAGATCCAATTCAGTCAATCTCAGAATTTTATAACTTCGATATTGTTGGTGATGGGCGTGTTGCAGGGTTAGACGCATGGATAGTGAACATTAAACCGACTGATAGGCACCGTTATGGATACCAACTTTGGATTGATAAAAAATCAAAATTATTACTCAAGTCTAAACTTAAAAATTTTCAAGGCGTAACGCTTGAGTTTATTATGTTTACACAAATACACGTCTTGAAAAATATAAATGATCTTTTATTAAAACCTTCATTTTCTAGTCATAATTTTACCTGGATTAATAATATTATAAATACTGCTAATTATGAAAATAATTCAGAGAGAAAATGGTCGGCCTCATGGGTGCCTGGAGGCTTTTCAATGAGTGATCATTCAAAAGATCCAATGCCAACAAGTAAAATACCTGTAGAACACTTTATTTATACGGACGGTCTAGCAAGTATTTCTATTTTTGTTGAAAAATTAAGCGAACGACATAAAAAAATAAATTCGGGAGCAACTAATTTTGGCGGTGTTAATACCTATTCTACGCTGAGTGATGGGTATCAAATAACAGCTGTGGGTGAAGTGCCAAAAGCAACTGTTAAGTTAATAGCCGATTCTGTTCAATCATCTCACTAATTTTTTCAAGTACTTTAAGGGATAAATAATAATGCAGAAAATGGTATTTAGATATTTCTTCGTATTCTCTCTTTATATATATTCAAACTTAATATACGGGCAATCCTTACCCGATTTTACTCCGCTTGTTGAAAAAAACTCAGCTGCTGTTGTGAATATTAGTACAACTATAAAAGCTTCTAAGAACCCCATATCGCAAGACTTTAATATGCCTGATATTCCAGAAAATAGCCCATTCTATGATTTTTTTAAGAAATATTTTGGAGATATACCTGAAGGTCATGGGCCATCTCAGGAGCGTTCATCATTAGGATCTGGCTTTATTATATCTAAAGATGGATATGTAATAACAAATCATCATGTTGTAAAGAATGCAGATGAAATAATTGTGAGACTTAATGATAGACGCGAATTTATCGCAAAATTAATTGGTTCAGACGCTAGAAGTGATATAGCTGTTTTGAAAGTGGAGGGAACGAAATTGCCTTTTTTGAAACTAGGCGATTCATCTAGAGTTAATGTAGGAGAATGGGTGCTGGCTATTGGATCTCCGTTTGGTTTTGATTATTCAGTTACTGCCGGAATTATTAGTGCTATTGGAAGAAGCCTACCAAATGAGAATTATGTTCCTTTTATACAAACAGATGTAGCGATTAATCCAGGAAACTCTGGCGGACCTTTATTCAACCTGAATGGTGAGGTTATTGGTGTTAATTCTCAAATATATAGTCGTACTGGCGGATTCATGGGGCTATCTTTTGCTGTACCAGTTAATGTCGTTGAAAATGTTTATAGGCAATTAAAAGAGAAAGGACGTGTTTCAAGAGGTTGGTTAGGGGTATTAATTCAAGATGTAACACGAGAATTGGCTGAATCTTTTGATATGGATCACCCTCATGGCGCTTTAATTGCAAAAGTTTTGCCAGATGGCCCCGCTGAAAAAGGCGGCATCGAAGTCGGTGATATTATTGTTAAATTTAATGAGGAAAAAGTTAGTTTTTCTTCAGACCTGCCTCCCTTAGTGGGAAGCACTCCAGTGGGTAGTACTGTGTCTGTTGATATTATACGGCGTTCAAAACCTAAAAAAATTAAAATTGAAATACTGGAATTACCGACTAATGATGAGGTAATTGCTAAGAATTCAATCGGCAAAGCTGACTCTTCTAGCAATCCTCTAAATATAGTTGCCAAAGATTTAACCGAAGGGCAGAAAAAAGAATTAGATATCTATGACCATGGTATTTTGGTTGAACAAATTAGGGCTGGTCCAGCACAAAAATCTGGGGTTCGCAGAGGCGATATTATTCTGCTCTTAGATAATATTAAAATAAAAGATCTCGCACATTTTAACGACCTTGTTAAAAAATTACCTAAAGAACGTTCAATATCAATATTAATTCAGAGACGAGATGGTCCAGTCTTTCTAGCTTTGAAATTAGACGAATAGACTAAATAATATATATTAAACTAGCGTCTAGCATCAGGCTCCATTTATATTGCCATTTTCTTTTTTTATTTCGTTTATAGCTTGACTGATATCGTATAGAATCGCGCCATTTGCATAAATACTTACGGGTACTACTAAGATGTTACCGATGGATCGTATACGAAATTTCTCAATTATTGCTCATATCGATCATGGCAAATCCACGTTAGCTGATCGTTTCATCCAAATTTGTGGTGCTTTAACAGAAAGGGAAATGGAAGAACAGGTGCTAGATTCAATGGATATTGAGCGAGAACGCGGTATTACCATAAAGTCTCAAAGCGTTACCCTTAATTACGAAAAAGAAAATGGCGAAAAATACCAATTAAATATTATTGACACTCCCGGTCATGTTGATTTCAGTTATGAAGTTTCACGTTCATTAGCGGCTTGTGAAGGCGCATTGCTTGTGGTTGATGCTGCTCAGGGTGTTGAAGCACAAAGCGTAGCAAATTGTCATACCGCTATTAATAATAATCTAAAAGTATTACCAGTATTAAACAAAATCGATCTTCCCTCCGCAGAGCCAGATCGTGTTTTAGCTGAAATTGAAGAGATCATAGGTATTGATGCCAAACAGGTTTTAAAAGTTAGCGCAAAATCAGGCGAGGGTATATCAGAACTATTAGAGCAATTGATTGACTTTATTCCAGCTCCTTCGGGAAACAAAGACAATCCACTGAAAGCACTAATTATTGATTCTTGGTTTGATAATTATCTTGGCGTTGTATCGCTGGTTAGGATTGTTGATGGCAAACTAAAAATCGGAGATAAAATTAGAGTTATGTCGTCATCCAGGGATTTTGTTGTTGATCAATTAGGAGTATTTACACCTAAACGAAATCCTAAAAATTTACTTCTTACCGGTGAAGTAGGCTATATTGTGGCGGGCATCAAAGATATCGATGGAGCTCCTGTTGGTGACACTTTAACCTTATCTAACGCACCTGCATTTGAACCTTTAGCAGGGTTTCAGACTATAAAACCACGTGTTTTCTCTGGTCTCTTCCCTGTTGATTCAACTGATTATGAATCATTTAGGGATGCATTATCAAAATTAAAACTAAATGATTCAGCATTACAATATGAGCCTGAAACATCGCAAGCACTTGGTTTTGGTTTTCGCTGCGGTTTTCTTGGCATGCTACATATGGAAATTATTCAAGAACGATTAGAGAGAGAGTATAACCTTGAATTAATTATAACTTCACCGACAGTTATCTACGAAGTCCTTACATCAGAAAAATCAATTATTAATATAGATAATCCAGCTAAATTACCGCCTATAAATAAAATTATTGAAATAAGAGAACCCATAATTATTGCTGATATTCTTGTCCCACAGAATTATTTAGGAAACGTTATAACATTATGCATTGAAAAACGAGGCGTACAAAAGAAAATGCAATACTTAGGAAAACAAGTTTCTTTATCATTTGAAATGCCAATGAGTGAAGTAGTGTTAGATTTTTTTGATCGTCTTAAATCAGTTAGTAGAGGTTTCGCATCATTTGATTATACGTTTTTGAGATATGAAGTTGCTGATTTAGTTAAGCTTGAGATTTTAATAAATAATGAATATGTTGACGCTTTGTCATTTATTGTTCATAAAGATTTTTCACAAAGTAAGGGACGTATTCTCACAGAGAAAATAAAAGAATTTATTCCTCGCCAAATGTATGATGTTGCTATACAAGCAGCAATTGGCTCGAAAATTCTTTCAAGGCAAACCGTAAAAGCAATGAGAAAAAATGTTACCGCCAAATGTTATGGAGGCGACATCACTCGTAAACGTAAATTGTTAGAAAAACAAAAAGAAGGGAAAAAACGAATGAAGCAATTTGGCACTGTTGAAATACCACAGGCCGCTTTTATGGCAATTTTACATGTAGGTAAAAATAAATGAGTTTTGATTTTTCATTATTGTTAGTTGTACTCACTGGAGTTAGCGGATTAATATGGCTAATTGACTATTTTATATTAGAACCAAGGCGAAAAGTACACAATAAAAGAACTAATGAGGCTAGAAAGTTAAAACAATCTTTTATTGTTGAGCAAGCCAAATCTTTTTTTCCGATTTTTTTGATAGTATTAGTTTTAAGATCATTTATTTTTGAACCATTTAGAATTCCATCAGGCTCAATGATGCCTACTCTTTTAATTGGGGATTTTATACTAGTAAATAAATATGACTATGGTCTTCGTTTGCCAGTAACCCATAATAAATTTATTGAAAATAATTTACCTCAAAGAGGAGATGTAGTTGTATTTCGTTACCCAGACAACCCCAAAATCCCCTATATCAAGAGAATTATTGGGTTGCCAGGAGATAAAATTACTTATTACAATAAAACTTTATATATCAATGATATCATAGCTGAACAAAGCACAGGCGGCTCTTATCCTGCATTTGGAGCAGGATTAACAATGCTGGGCTCTTTATTAGTCTCAGAAGATCTTGGTACTATTAGGCATGAAATCTTAATTGATCCAGATAGAGATTCTTTTGAATTTGTAACAATAGTGCCAGACTCGCATTATTTTGTTCTAGGGGACAATAGAGATAATAGCAAAGATAGTCGGTACTGGGGATTTGTTCCAGAAGAGAATTTAGTTGGGCGTGCATTTATGATATGGATGAATTGGGACAGCAAAAGTAAATCAGTAGTAAATTATAAACGTATAGGTAAGAAAATAAAATAAACAAAACGAGATACATAATTATGAAAAATTTATTAAAACATCAAGAAGGAATGTCATTTCTAGGGATCATAATAATACTTGGAATGCTAGGTTGTTTTTTTCTTTTTGGCTTGCGAGCATTTCCTTTATATACTGAACATTTCGCCATTAAACAGGCAATGAAAGGCGTTGCTGCGCAACCATATAAGTCAAGAAATAGTATTTCAAAAGTTAGAAAATTATTATTAAAAAATTTAGATATAAATTCAGTCTACTCGTTTAATCAAAAAAATATAAAAAAAGTTACAACACTAAAGAAGAAGAAAGGCAAAAGAATTCTTTATTTTAAGAATACTAAAAGAGAGCACTTATTTGGCGATCTATATCTGAGCATAGTAACTGACGAATCTATTGAATTGCCCGGGGGAAAATAACAATAAGTAATTTTATTAATTATGCATTTAATAATAAAAATCTATTAGAAATTGCATTAACACATCGAAGTTTAGGCGGTAACAATAATGAAAGGCTTGAATATCTAGGTGATGCAATTTTAGGTTTTATAATTGCCGAACATATTTACAATAAATATTCAAATGCTGCAGAAGGTGATTTAACACGACTTAGAGCGTCGCTTGTAAAAAAAGAAAAACTTGCCGATATAGCACGCGAAATATCACTTGAAGAAGAAATAAAGCTAGGTTCTGGCGAACTAAAAAGTGGAGGCTGGCGTCGCGACTCAATTCTAGCAAACACACTAGAAGCAATTATTGGTGCTATATATTTAGACTCTAATATTGACGTATGTCGTTCTGTCATTCTTGATTTATATGGCAAACATCTTGAAATAATTGATCCAAAAAATATTAAGAAAGATCCTAAATCACAACTTCAAGAGTATTTGCAATCTAAAAAAAAACCAACGCCTATATACGAAGTAATTAATGAAAAAGGCTCATCGCATCAGCCAGAGTTTACCATCTCATGTAAAGTTGATTTATTAGATGAACTAGTAATTGGTACGGGAAGTAGCAAACAAAAAGCAGAACAGCTAGTTGCTGCTAAAATTCTAATGCAACTTGAAAATAGCAAATAATTTTCTGTAATTTGATAACATGAAAGAATTTAGATCGGGGCATGTAAGCATTATTGGTAAGCCAAACGTCGGAAAATCAACACTATTAAATCAATTAATAGATCAAAAAATTAGTATCGTCAGTAGAAAACCACAAACAACGCGCTGGAATATTAATGGCATAAAAACTAGCAATAATTATCAGATAATCTTTATTGATACACCAGGTCTTCAAATTAATCCAAAATTCACTCTAAACCGTTACATGAATAAAGAGGTATCAAATTCTTTAATATTTGTAGATATCGTTTTATTTGTTGTAGAAGCATTAAATTGGAATGATCTTGACGTAAATGTAGTAAAATTACTAAAAAATACAAAAACAACTAAATTATTTCTAGTCCTTAATAAAATTGACAAAATACCTAAAAAAAATCAGCTTTTATCTGATATTAATGCTATATCAAAAGAAATAGAATTTGATGAAATAATTCCGGTATCGGCAATTAAAGACACGGGGATTAAAAGACTTGAAGAATTAGTTGCCTCATGTTTGCCTGTCTCACAACCTTTTTATCCCATTGAACAGATTACCGATCGTAGCGAACGATTTTTTGCTGCGGAATATATACGTGAAAAATTAATTATTCGTTTAAATGATGAAATTCCTTACCAATTATCAGTTACTATTGAGGAATTTAATGATACTGGAAATCTAATTCATATAAATGCATGTATTTGGGTTGAAAAACAAGGGCAAAAACCAATTGTAATTGGAAAAAACGGGGAAGTGCTAAAGGAGGTTGGAAGATTGGCAAGACTTGATCTTGAAAAGTTATACGATAAGAAAGTCAATCTCAAAACATGGGTAAAAGTTAAAAGTAAATGGTCAAATTCTAAAACAGCGTTAAAGAAATTTGGTTTTTAGAGCACTACTCCGTGAAAATTGATTTAACACCGTGCTATATATTACATCACAGGAATTTTAGTGAGAGCAGTTTGATATTAGATGTTTTCTCGAGAAATTACGGACGTATTAATCTTATAGTAAAAGGGGCGAAACGAAATAAAAAATATTATGGTATAAATTTTGATCTTTATCAGAAATATAATCTCTCTTGGATTAGTAAATCAGAATTGGGCACACTTATCGAAATAGAGATTGCGGTATCAAAAACATCATTCAACCCTAAAAAAGCAATTATTGGTTTTTATATTAATGAAATTATACTGAAATTATTACATAAGCATGAGCCACACTCTGAGCTTTTCGATACTTACGAGTTAACATTAAATAAACTTTTTGCAAACAAAAATGAAAAAATTTTATTGCGTTATTTTGAAAAACAATTATTACAATCACTTGGATATGGTATTTCATTAGATTATGATACGAAGACTGGTTCATTAATAGATCCTTCAATCGATTATTATTATAAAATAGAATCAGGCCCATCATTAGATTTTATAACTCCAAATGAAGGCATGAAGATTTCTGGTAAAACCTTATTTGAGCTTAATAATGAAACATTATCAGATAATAAGAATATTAATGAAGCAAAGGATTTGCTTGGTATGATTTTAAGGAAATATATAAATCAGCCATTAGAGAGTAAAAAACTATATATGTCATATACTCAAATAAAAAATAATTTAACTAATTGATAAATAATATTAATGTTACTTGGTGTAAATATTGATCATATAGCAACGTTGCGCCAAGCAAGAGGAACCTATTACCCCAATTTAACTGATGCCGCCTATATTGCTGAAGAGGCTGGGGCTGATTCTATTACAATTCATTTGCGCGAAGATCGTCGTCATATTCAAGAAAGTGATGTTCGTAAATTAAAAGAAACTTTAATAAAGCCAATGAATTTAGAAATGGCTGTAACTAGTGAAATGCTAAGCTTAGCCGAAGAAATTAAACCCAAGTTTTGCTGTTTCGTGCCTGAGAAGAGAGCAGAATTAACAACTGAAGGCGGTTTAGATGTAGTAGCTCAATTACCGCAAATTAAAGAAAGCTGCATAAGACTAGGAAATGCAGGGATAAGAGTTTCATTGTTTATTGATGCAGATGAAAGGCAAATTAGTGCGGCTGCTGAAAGTTTTGCGTCTTATATTGAAATTCATACAGGACATTATGCTGATGCGAATAATCAAGAAATTATGAAAAGAGAATTAACTGGTATAAAAAAATCAATAAAATATGCTTCCAGTTTAGGTTTAAAAGTAAATGCTGGTCATGGTTTAAATTATTTAAATGTTCAAAAAATAGCTTCTATTCCTGAAATACAGGAATTAAATATTGGACATAGCATTATTTCGCGTGCGGTTTTTTCAGGCTTATCGCAAGCCATAAAAGAAATGAAACATTTGATTGATAATTAAATTAATTAATTATAGATCTTTTTTAAAAAATAATTCATACCTAAATTAAAAGTTATATGTCAAATCAATACTCTCAAATAATGAATAGACGAACTTTTGCAATTATTTCTCATCCTGACGCAGGAAAAACAACTGTTACTGAGCAATTACTTTTATTTGGTGGCGCGATACAAATGGCAGGAACAGTTAAAGCTAGAAAATCTTCTCGGCATGCGACATCTGATTGGATGAAAATGGAAAAGGAAAGAGGAATTTCAGTAACAAGCTCAGTTATGCAATTTAAATATAATAATAAATTTATTAATCTATTAGACACACCAGGACATGCAGATTTTTCAGAGGACACATATCGAACTTTAACGGCTGTTGATTCTGCGTTAATGGTAATTGATGTTGCCAAGGGGATAGAAGAACGTACATTAAAATTAATGGATGTATGTCGATTACGCGACACTCCAATTATTACTTTTATTAATAAACTTGATCGTGAAGGCAAAGAACCAATTGATCTACTGGATGAGATTGAGACAGAGCTTGCTCTTAAATGCGTACCATTTACATGGCCTATCGGCATGGGATCAAGACTTAATGGTATCTATAATTTAATTGATGATTCAATTCGAATTTATAATAAAAAAGATAAGTCCAAGCACGTGAATACTATAAAAGGAATAGATAGTAAAGAAGCTAATCAAGTATTAGGAGATAATTATAAATCTGTTGTCGAAGAAATTAACTTAATAAAAGGGGTTTACGAAGAATTTGATAAGGAAAAATATTTATCAGGATCTTATACGCCTGTATTCTTCGGAACTGCATTACATAATTTTGGAATTGAAGAGTTTCTTAATTTTCTAGCAGAATATGCTCCTTCGCCACAAACTAGAACTACTGAAGAAAGAAAGATTGAGCCTAATGAAGAGTCTTTAAGTGGTTTTGTATTTAAGATTCAAGCAAATATGGATCCAGCACATCGAGATAGAATCGCATTCCTTAGAATTTGTTCTGGAAAGTATACAAAAGGAATGAAAATGCATCATGTACGACTAGAGCGCGATATTCAAATATCAAATGCATTGACTTTTATGGCCGGGAGCCGTGAGCAAGCCGAAGAAGCTTGGCCTGGAGATATTATTGGGTTACATAATCACGGAACAATTCAAGTGGGAGATACATTTACTCAAGGAGAAAAATTAAATTTTTCAGGCATCCCATACTTTGCGCCTGAATTGTTTAAAAGAGTGCATTTAAAAGACCCGTTAAAATTAAAAGCTTTGCAAAAAGGATTAATACAATTAGGGGAAGAAGGCGCGACACAGGTATTCAAACCTCTAGATAGTAATGATTTAATTTTGGGAGCTGTTGGTGTGCTCCAATTTGATGTTGTTTCATGGCGCCTAAAAGAAGAATACAGTGTTGAATGCTCATACGATAACATTTCTGTTTCATCAGCACGCTGGATATCATCTGCGGATAGTAAAATATTAGATAATTTTAAAAAGAAGGCAAGCAATAATTTGGCATTAGATGGCGGTGGATATTTAACTTATTTGGCACCATCGCTAGTAAATCTTAATTTAGCAATTGAGCGATGGCCAGATATTACTTTTAGCACAACTCGCGAACATTAGTTATTATCATTTGTATTTGAATTATTAATAACAGAATTAGTATTTACAGTTTCTAATGTTACCGAATTAGTGTCTCGCTCAGGAATATTATTGTCATTAGCTTGATGATTGGACGCATTATTTATTAAATCTGACTTATCTTCCTTATCATTAATTATTTTTTCTTGAGAATTAAGATTTAAATTATCATTAATCAATTTATTATTATTATTTTCTGAAATCGTTCTTTTTACTTCAGGTTTTGTATTTTCATTTTTTTCTTTTTGAGTTTTTGGCTTGCCAAAGTTCTTATTGCTCAGATTAGCTTTATTTCGATTAGAATCAGTATTTTTCGAATGACTCTGACTCTTTCTATTTTTTGATTGTTTATATGGATTTGAATGACGCTGCGTTCTTTTTTTATTTTGAAATTTCTTTGATTGATAATTTTTACGATATTTATTACCGCGATATCGATTATTTGCGGTACTTCTTTTATTTGTTTTTGTAGATCCTCCAAATAAATTTTTGAAAAATCCTACGATTAAGTTTTTTATTTTACTATTATAAGCTAATCCTGGCGCAGGCCTGCTTGGTATAATCTGTTTTACCATAGGCTTTTCAATTACATCATTTTTCTTGCTTATGTGAAATTCATTTTCAATATTATTATTTTCTACTCTTTTTAATTGGTAGCTTGATCTTTCTTTATTTTTTTCTGGTAAGTCAGATTGCCTTATACGCTCTATTGAGTATTGCGGTGTTACTAAAGACGAATCAGGAATGATGATAATCTGAATACTATGCTGTTCTTGTATTTCAGAAATTAAAGTACGTTTTTCATTTAATAGAAATGCTGTTGCATCTACTGGAGTATGAACAATAAGTTTTGCGGTCATATCTTTTTTTGCTTCTTCTTCAATTATTCTTAATATTGAGAGAGATAGTGATTTGACATTTCGAATTGTTCCTTGGCCATCACAACGAGGGCAGGGCGAGTGATTTGAGTCGCCCAATGACGGTCTTAGTCTTTGACGGGACATTTCGAATAAGCCAAAACGAGAAATCTTTCCTAGCTGTACACGTGCTCTATCGGTATGCAGATATTCTCGTATAGCATTTTCTACTTTACGTTTATTATTTAAATTCAGCATATCAATAAAATCTATAACAATTAGCCCGCCGATATCTCTAAGTCGAAGTTGCCGTGAGATTTCTTCGGCAGCCTCCAAATTAGTATTTAGAGCAGTTTCTTCGATGTCGCTACCTTTAGTTGATCTAGCAGAATTAATATCTATTGAAATCAATGCCTCTGTATGGTCAATGATAAGCGCTCCTCCAGATGGTAAATGTACTTCCCTTGAAAAAGCTGACTCAATTTGATTTTCTATTTGATATCGCGTAAATAACGGCTCATTGTCTTTGTAGAATTGTAGTTTATCCAGATTATGAGGCATTACTTGACTCATGAATTCCTGACATCTTTTATGTACATCATTATCATCAATCCAGATTTCAGTTATATCTTTCCTGAGATAATCACGTATTGCACGGATAATAACATCGCTTTCCTGATAAATTAGGAAAGATGCAGAACGTTCTTCAGACGCATTTACAATGGCAGCCCAAAGCTGTGATAGGTAATCTAAATCCCACTGAAGATCTTCTTTTGATTTGCCAACGCCAGCCGTTCTTATAATTAACCCCATACCCTCAGGAATTGCTAGTCCACTCATAGCCTCTTTTACTTCTAAACGGTCATCACCCTCTATTTGGCGTGATACACCTCCAACACGAGGATTATTTGGCATTAAAACAAGATATCTTCCAGCTAGACTTATAAAAGTCGTCAAAGCGGCGCCTTTATTACCACGTTCTTCTTTCTCAATTTGTACGGTTAATTCTTGCCCTTCTTCGATAACGTCTCTAATGGTCAACCGAGCATTATTTTGATTCTCTTGGTTCTTGGTTTTGAATAATTTGCGGGAAATTTCTTTAAAGGGTAAGAAGCCATGACGTTCAGCTCCATAATCCAGAAATGCTGCTTCTAAACTAGGTTCTATCCTTACTACTCTGGCTTTATAAATATTCGATTTTTTTTGTTTGCGCGTGGTTGACTCAATATCAAGATCATACAGTCTTTGCCCATTTACCAGCGCTACACGCACCTCCTCAGGCTGAGTTGCGTTAATCAGCATGCGTTTCATTTTCTTATAATCCTTTTATTTCTATTCTATTTTTTGTTGCAGCAAAAGTATTAGTGACTTTCAGTCAATCAAAAAACTACGCTACTAGAGTAGAAGTATTTATTATTTTTATTTACGGCTGTATGCTATTTTTTTTAGATACTGCCATTAGTATTTATTAATTCGTGTTTTAAAAGCGTTTAAAATTAACGTTACCTATTTTTTTATTAAAATCGATTCCTAAAGTTTGGAGCCTAAAAATAAGGCCCAACAAAATTCCATAATACTTGCCTTTCAATATTCTTATGATATTGATCGGGATGTTCTTGTATAATTATATGGTGTGATGCCACATCCATATTGCACCATTTCAGTGCATAAATAATTACGATAATTCAAAATTACCTTAAATCAAATTCGTATTTACTTTCCTAATATAACAATGTTAATTAAATGCAGCAATAAAGATAAATGAATATGAACCAGAATGCTCGTAAAAAAAATAATTCAAAACAAGTAGTTATCACGGACAATAACGCAGGACAGCGTATTGATAATTTTCTTATTCGTTATTTCGGTAAAATACCAAATTCTCGTATTTATCGAATGTTAAGAAAAGGAGAGGTAAGGGTTAATAGTGGCCGAATTAAACAAACCTATAAACTTAATGTTGGTGATATAGTCAGAGTTCCTCCTGTATATACTGATGAAAAACAACCGCTTAAACTGAATCAAGCAATTCAAACAAAATTATTAAATTCTGTTATTTTTGAGGACGAAGGGTTGCTCGTTATTAATAAACCTTCAGGAATCGTGGTTCACGGAGGGAGTCAGCAGTTATACGGAGTCATAGAAATATTTAGGGCGATTAGCCCGAAATATGCCTCACTAGAACTTGTTCATCGCTTAGATAAGGATACATCAGGTTGTTTGATTCTAGCCAAAAATATACCAATATTGAGGCAACTCCAAATGATATTGCAGAGCGAAGAAACTATAAAAACCTACAAAGCATTATTATTCGGTAAAATGAACCAGAGAAAAATTATAATAAACTGTCCATTAAAAAAAAATACTATTCGTTCTGGCGAACGTATCGTGACAGTTGATAAAAACGGAAAAACAGCTTTAACTATATTTTTTCGTGAGCACATGTTCGGTAATGCAACATTAGTTAAAATTGAATTGCTTACGGGGAGAACGCATCAAATTCGAGTGCATAGCGCATCCATGGGTAATTTTGTTTTAGGAGATAGGAAATATGGAGATAAGATCATCAATCAAAAATTCAGGAAATTGGGACTAAAAAGAATGTTCTTGCATTCACAATCATTTGATTTTTTATCCCCTGTAACAAAAAAAAGAATTATAATTGAAGCCCCCATTGAAGATGATTTAGTAAATTTTCTGGAAAAACTAAACTAAAAATGACTGATACAAAAGAAAAAAATAATACAGGTAGATTTGAAGATTCACTTGTTAGTGGTCTTGCAAGAGAAGTATTAAAAGAGCAGCGACGAAATAGAAGGTGGGGGATATTCTTCAAATTAATATTTGCTATGTATATAGCTATTTTTTTTGGAGTATATGCATTCGAAAATTTTAGCCTAAGTAGTTTTGGCGATCGAAAACATACTGCCTTAATTGAAATTAGTGGGGTAATTTCAGCCGATACTGAGGCAAATGCAGATTTTATTGTGACTGGGCTTAGAAAAGCCTATGAAGATAAAAATACAGAAGGCATTATCTTGAGAATTAATAGTCCTGGCGGAAGCCCTGTTCAGGCTGGTTATGTAAACGATGAAATTAAACGATTACGAATAAAATATCCAAAAATTCCACTTTATGCAGTAATCACAGATATATGCGCTTCCGGTGGTTATTATATAGCCGTTGCCGCAGATAAAATTTATGCTAATAGAGCTAGTATTGTTGGTTCAATCGGGGTTGTTATGTCAGGTTTTGGTTTTGTCGATGCAATTGAAAAACTCGGAATAGAGCGTCGTCTTTTGCACTCAGGCGAACATAAGGCATTAATGGATCCATTTGAACCGCTTGATTTTTATGAAGAAGCACATATGCAAAAATTATTAGATAAAATACATCAGCAATTTATTTCGGTAGTTAAAGATGGTCGAGGAGATATTCTTATAAAAGATGAAATGCTTTTCTCAGGGTTGGTTTGGTCAGGAGAGGAGTCTATTAATTTAGGATTAGTTGATGCATTAGCAAGTACCAGTGAGGTTGCCCGAGACATTATTGGCGCAGAATATATCGTAAATTATACAAAGAGAGAGAATTATTTTGATCGAGTAGCCAAACAAATGAGTACGGTAATATTTCGTAATTTTAATCACACATTCTTATATCAGTAAGATTAAGGTATATTCACGCCCTGGTTTCTCAGCATTTTACATAATCTGATTAGTGGCAGTCCTATCAAAGCTGTTGGATCATCGCCATTCATTTTTTTTAATAAACTAATGCCTAGTTTTTCTGACTTGAAACTTCCAGCACAATCGTATGGTTTTTCTTTAACTAGATAATTCTTAATTTCGGATTCAGAGAGTTTTCTAAATTCAACATGAAAAGATACTACATCTTCTTCTGTAGTTTTAGTTTCTGTATTAATTAAACAAAGACCTGTGTAAAAAGTTAACGACCTATTACTCATAAAGATAAGCTGTTCTTTTGCTTTATTATAATTTCCAGGTTTACCTAGAATTTTTTTGTCGCATTGAAGCGCCTGATCGGCGGCAATGATTAATGAGTTATCATTTTTTGATACAATGGATTCAGCCTTAGTTTTTGCTAGTCTAAGAACATAATCACTAATCAATTCATCCTGAAAATATCTTTCATCAACATCTGGGTTGACTGTTTTGAATGCAATATCTAGGCGTTGAAGAAGCTCTTTTCTGTAGCGCGATGATGATGCAAGAATGATTTTTTGATCTTTAATATCCAATCTCCAGATTAAAATAAGCTTCTATTTTGGCTAATTTAAAATAAATATCAAATAAGTCAGATGTTTAACTTTAATTACTTAATAATATTTTTGACAGTTAAGAGGTGTATAGCTAAAATTCGCGGCCTAATGCAACCTGAGCAACGGCAATCCATTAATCCATTGCGTCTGGCTAAAAATAAAGAGCATATCAAGGGCTCTCTTAGTCTTGACTCATTGACTCGCTTAGAAGATATTTTGCTAGATAAGCATGGTCAGGTGCAATACGATTTGTCTTTTGATTTTGATGCATCTGGAATTTGCTTAATTAAGTCGTACATTGGCGCTGCGGTATTACTTCAATGCCAGCGGTGCTTAAAGTCGGTAAATATTGAAATCCAAAAAAGCACCGTTCTTGGCGCTTATAAAGACTCAGATGAATTTAAGAAATTAGAGGACAATTATGAGCCTTGTCAGCTTGACGAAGAATTTATTTTGGTGGAAAAATTAGTTGAGGATGAATTATTATTAGCAATACCGCTGATCCCCCTGCATAACAATAAAAAATGTATTGGGGAGGATGGGCTAAAAGCTCTTAATGTTAATAATAAAACAAATGCTTTTTCGGCATTAGCGAAACTAAAAGATAGTAAGGTCTAGCAATAAATTTGATTAAAATACATAATTCAGTAGGAGATAACTAAATCATGGCCGTTCAAAAATCAAAAAAATCATCGTCGAGACGGGGCATGCGTCGCTCTCATGATGCATTGTCACAACAGACATTATCTGTTGAATCTGCTTCAGGTGAAGTTCACCTGCGCCACAATATAACACCAGAGGGTTATTATAAGGGCGATAAGATAATTGAAACTAAACCAGAACAAGAACCAGAATCAGAAGAAGATTCAGTATAAGCACCCAATTGATTTTTAATAATACTTTCTAGAAGAAACTTTTCTGAGTTGTTGTATGCCATTAGATTTGACAATAGCACTTGATACAATGGGAGGTGATTATGGTCCTTCTGAAATAATACCTGCTGCACTTTTTTCACTTAAAAAATATAAACAACTTAATCTTATTTTGGTTGGAAAAGAGGAAATGCTTCGTGAAGAGTTAAAAAAACATAACTCACTTGGCCATGAAAGAATTAGCATTTCACATGCATCTGAAATTGTGGGCATGGATGAACCACCATCACAAGTATTACGCAGTAAAAAAGAATCTTCTATGAGGATTGCTATTGAATTGGTTCGTGATGGTCATGCAAAGGCCTGTGTTAGTGCCGGTAATACAGGAGCGCTTATGGCAACCGCAAGATTTATATTAAAAATGTTACCTGGAATGGATCGGCCAGCCATATGCACAACTTTACCCGGAAAAAAGGGATACACGCACGTACTTGATTTGGGTGCAAATGTTGATTCTAGTTCGGAACAATTATTTCAATTCGCAATTATGGGTGCACAATTAACTAGCGCAGTTAAAAATAAAGATAATCCAACTATAGCGTTATTAAATATTGGCGAAGAAAATATAAAAGGGAATGACCGCGTTAAACAAGCCGCTACTTTATTAGAAGAAAGTCATTTAAATTACGTTGGTTATGTTGAGGGTAACAATCTATTTGCTGGAGATATTGATGTTATTGTCTGTGATGGTTTTGTCGGAAATGTTGCCATAAAAACAAGTGAAGGCGTTGCAAGTTTTTTACGCCATCACGTCAACAAAGCATTCGCGAGTAATATTTATTCACGATTTGCAGCCTTGGTTGCAATGCCTGTATTAAAATCTTTAGAATCAAAAATTGATCCAAAACGTTATAATGGGGCGTCTCTGCTTGGCTTACGCGGAATAGTTATTAAAAGCCATGGCGGAGCAAAAAGAGTTTCTTTTGCAACAGCTATTGATGAAGCGATAATTGAAGTTAAAAATAATATACCCGAAAGAATAAACGAAAAACTTGAACAGTTATTAATTGATAGGTAAAAATATTTGATCTACTCAAAAATTACTGGAACTGGTTCATATCTACCTGAACAAGTATTAACTAATACTGAATTAGAAAAAATAGTAGACACCACAGATGAATGGATACGTTCTCGAACTGGAATTGAAAAGCGACATGTAGCGCGAAATGACGAAACAACATGTGATCTCGCAGAAAAGGCATCCAGAGCTGCAATAGAAATGTCTGGCAAAAAAGAAAATGATATTGACTTAATTATTATTGCAACAACAACACCAGATGTTATTTTCCCCAGCACAGCATGTTTATTACAGCAACGATTAAATATCCATGGCTGTCCTGCCTTTGATATACAAGCTGTTTGCACAGGGTTTGTTTATGCATTACACGTTGCTAATTTATTTATAAAAAATGGTACTACGAAATGTGCGTTGATTGTTGGATCAGAAACTATGACACGTATCGTAGACTGGGAAGATAGAAATACTTGCGTTTTATTTGGGGATGGTGCCGGGGCTATTATTTTAGAAGAAAGTAAAACACCTGGTATTTTATCAACACATATTCATGCTGATGGAGCATATCAAAAATTATTATCTGTTCCCGGCGGGATCTCTTCTAATTATAATTTAGTAAAGTCAAATAAAGCATTTATAAAAATGCAGGGCAATGAAGTTTTTAAAGTCGCGGTTAACACATTAGGCGGAATTGTTGATGAAACTCTCCAAGCTAACTCTATGAGCAATACAGATATAGATTGGTTAGTGCCTCACCAAGCAAATACAAGAATTATTTCAGCAATGGCAAAGAAACTTGATATGCCAATTAGTCGCGTTGTAGTAACGGTTGATCAGCATGGTAATACATCAGCAGCATCAATACCTTTAGCGCTTGATGTGGCTGTTAAAGATGGGAGAATTAAAGAAAATGATACTCTATTATTACCTGCATTTGGCGGTGGATTTACCTGGGGTTCCGCGCTTTTAAAATATTAATATATAAAAAATCATTTATATGAGTAAGAGATCAAATTTAGCAATTGTTTTTCCAGGGCAAGGATCCCAATCTCTTGGGATGATGGATGATTTGATTGAATTAGATAATGATATAAAAAAAATATTTAATATTGCATCTGAAATTCTGGGATACAATATTTTAGAAATTATATCTTCTGGGCCGAAAGAAGAGCTTAATAAAACAGAAATTACTCAACCTGCAGTCCTTTTAACTTCATATGCGACATGGCTGCTATGGAAAAAAAAATCAGATCTAATTCCTGATGTTTTAGCCGGACATAGCCTGGGAGAATATACTGCGCTTTTATGTGCCGGAGTTATTAATCTTGAGGATGCGATAAATTTAGTTTCGAAAAGAGGGAAATTTATGCAAAAATCTGTTCCCAGTAATATTGGCGCGATGGCAGCTATTCTTGGTTTAGCCGATGAAGTAATAGAGAAACTTTGTCAGGATGTATC
>Ga0066850_10000635_pt1 | contig 18782 bp, 14 predicted proteins | sample ETNtaG_4_FD_67282 | JGI IMG/M metagenome (GOLD analysis project Ga0066850, IMG submission 67282) | Marine microbial and viral communities from oxygen minimum zone, Eastern Pacific Ocean - ETNP201406SV67 | ecosystem: Environmental > Aquatic > Marine > Oceanic | place: Pacific Ocean: Eastern... | reverse complement strand
ATCAACCAACAACCCGACTTAGCATCAATCCTCAATCCAACTGAGCTGTTGGAAGAGGAGTATGAACTTACTGAGGAAGACATACCAGAGTTCGTCAACAAATTCGAAGTCCCAGATCAATCGGCGGTAGACGATGAGACTGAGGATGAAGCCCCACACCACATTGAATTGGTTCAGCCAACGTCAGAGACCCCAGAGTTCGTTGAAGTAGTTTCAGCTAGTGAAGTACCGGACACTAATGGCTGGTCAAGTGAACAGATTGAGGCCCCCCCGATTCATCCTGCCGACTTCGATGGCGATGGCAAGGTAGACGCATTCGAGGCAGCGTTCGCGAACACTCTCCCAACATCCGAGGAGACGCCCTCTGGGGAAGATGGTCCGCTTCCGACCTCCACCCTCTCAAAAATCCCAAAGTTTAGCGCGACCCCAGTCGTGGAGGAAACTGCACCCCATCCGCAGGAAAAGTCTACTTCCGAACAAAAACCCTCTTTCTGGCCTTGGCATCAACAGGAAGAATGGAGCTCTTCGGAAATAAAGAAGCAACTCTTGTCCGCGATGAGAGCTGCCAAGGAGCAGAATGTTGCTGAGGCAACAGTATTGCTAGATGGCGTAGGCCCTCACCTTGGAAACAGAACCTCCTTGCTATATTCAATTGGGAAGCTTCTGATGGCCATAGGCAGACACCGGGAGGTCCACCGAATGGTAGACGCGGCTGTAGAAGCCTACCCCCATGACCTCGAAATAGCCAGTGCTCGAGAGAAACTGATTTCTTAACCCAAGGGCGACTACCGGAGGCCCCATGGCGACCAGACCACCACACAGTCCCAGGCATCGACGTGCCACATCTTCGATCCAGATTGATGACGGCTTAGTTCTGAGACCAGCATCCAGGATTCACATCTCAGATATAATCGAAGCATTTGAGGAAACTTGGCCGGACGTCATCCGGGCAATGCCTTGGATAAACCCCGACAAAGAGATCAACCCTCAGATAGAGGACTTCGTCAACGAGACAGAGAGGAAGGGAAGATCCGGGTTGCTCCACCACTGGGTCATGGTCCGTCCTTGGGACGGTTATATTCTAGGTTTAGTTGGATTTGACAGGGTTACCCGTTCAAACCGAGCGATTTGGAATCTAGGATACTGGGTTAGAAGCTCAGAGCAGCAGCATGGCATAGCTAGGAAGAGCATAGATGCAGCACTATTTTGGCTCGGTCAGGTGGAAGATCTAACTGTTGAACTGAAGGTTGATCCAAACAACCTACCAGGACGGAACACTGTCTTGAGAACGGTGAGAAAGTGGGGGGGAGAGCGCTGCGTTTCGGGGGACTCAGCAATCACGATTGCTGGCATCAGGACATTGCACCAGTGCCATTTGATTCATATCGGGCCCAGCCAGCGACCCGCTGGGATTGAGAATTAGTACCACCACTTGAAAAAACCCCCCACTGCTGACAATTCGCCCCATAGGGGCAGACTGGTCATATGCCCCCCCTCAACCCCCGTCAGAGACTGCCTGACTCGGACCCCGAGGAGACCGACGAGTGGCTGGAAGCGCTGCGTTCGGTTGTGACCGCGCAAGGCGCCGAAAGAGCCCGCATGATCCTCCATGAAATTATGTCCGAAGCCAATGCCCTATCCATACCCATTCGCCCTCCCTCCCAGACTCCGTACGTTAATTCGATATCTCTCGAGCAACAACCCCCTTATCCCGGCGACATCGGAATCGAGAGGTCAATTCAGGATGCAATACTGTGGAACGCCGCGGTAATGGTTTCGGACGCAAACCGCAGAATGGATGGGATCGGAGGGCATATCTCCACCTATGCATCCAGCTCAACGCTTTACGAGGTCGGTTTCAATCACTTCTTCAGGGGCAAGCAGCACAATGGCATCGGGGACGCGGTTTACGTTCAGGGACATGCCAGCCCTGGAATCTATGCCAGGGCGTTCCTTGATGGCAGGATCTCTAGTGAACAGGTCTCAAACTTCAGGCAGGAGGCCTTTGAAGACGGCCTCTCATCTTACCCCCACCCCCGTCTAATGCGTGATTTCTGGGAGTACCCAACTGTTTCCATGGGTCTCGGACCCCTTGGAGCTGTCATGCAAGCTCGCTTCTGGAAATACATGCACCAGCGAGACCTGGCCGACACATCCGAAAGCAGGGTGTTCGTCTTTTTGGGAGACGGTGAGATGGACGAACCCGAGGCTATCGCATCAATCGCAGTGGCGGGAAGAGAACAGCTTGACAATCTAATCGTAATTGTCAACTGCAATCTTCAACGTCTCGATGGTCCGGTTCGAGGCAACGCCAAGATTATCCAGGAGCTAGAGGGTCTCTACCGAGGAGCTGGCTGGACTGTAATCAAGGTAATTTGGGGATCGGGCTGGGACAGGGTGCTGCAACGGGATACAAAGGGGGAATTACTTTCAAGATTTGAGGCCATTACTGACGGAGACTGGCAACGACTCAGCACCCTCTCGCCAACTGATTTCCGCTTGGAATTGTTCTCAGGCAGCCCGGGACTCGAGGCTTTGGGCGCTTCACTTTCCGACGAGGAGATTGCAGGCCTGACCAGAGGCGGACACGACCCGATCAAGGTCTATGCAGCATACAATGCGGCCCTGGCTGCGAAGGGACCGGCAGTTATTCTGGCCCACACGGTCAAGGGGTGGGGGATAGACTCCTTCCAAGGGAGGAACTCGACCCACCAAAAGAAGAAGATGAACCTTGACGACCTTGTCTCCTACCGCAACGCCCTCCATCTCCCCATAGATGACTCAAGACTGCAGCAAGACCCATTCTACAGTCTCGAGGAAGACTCCGAGGAGATGGCGTACATGCTTCAGCGGAGACAGTCCCTAGGCGGCCCTCTTCCATCTAGAGACCCGTTACACGTCGAAATAGAGCTGCCCGGGCCGGACACCTATGCCGCATTCGATCAAGGTACTCCCGCGGGTCAGGAGGTTTCGACTACGATGGCCTTCGTAAGGTTGCTCAGGAATCTGATGAAGTCTGAGATTGGCGAAAGGGTAGTGCCCATAATCCCTGATGAGGGAAGGACCTTCGGCATGGACCCTCTCTTCAGCGAGTTCTCGATTTTTTCACCACAGGGTCAGAAGTACACCCCTGTGGATCACTCGATGCTACTGAGGTACAAGGAATCGGAGTCGGGTCAAATCCTACAGGAGGGTATTTCCGAGGCCTCGGCCATAGCCTCGTGGATAGCCAGCGCTACGTCATACTCCACAGCCCGCTCTCCAACAATGCCGTTCTACACTTTCTACTCCATGTTCGGGTTTCAGCGAGTCGGAGACCAGATTTGGAGTGCATCCGATGCCAGAGCGAGAGGCTTCCTAATGGGTGCTACTGCTGGACGAACCACCTTGAACGGCGAAGGCCTCCAGCATCAGGATGGCCATAGCCTAATCATGGCTTCGACCGTCCCGCACTGTCGGGCTTGGGACCCGGCATACGCATACGAGCTGGCCACGATAATCAGACATGGGATCGAAGAGATGTGGGGCGAGAACCTAGACGTATTCCACTACGTCATGTTGTACAACGAGAACCAGCAGCAAATGCCCAAACCAGAGGGCTCTGATCAGGGAATAGTCAGTGGTACGTACCTGCTAGAAGAGGTAGGGCGTGACGGACCCAAGGTCAGGCTGCTCGGCTCAGGCCCTATACTGAAGTACGTCCGGGAGGCTGCATCTGTCTTATCCGATGAATTTGGTATCAGGTCCGAGGTCTGGTCTGTCACCTCATACGGGGAGCTCAGACGCCGGGGTTTGGAAGCCGAGAGGCGAACCCGGTTGAACCCAAAGGAACCCCAAGGTTCGTATGTTTCAGAATGCTTCGGAGACGAGACCCCCACCGTAGCCACATCCGACTACATTGCATCAGTCCCCGAGATGATTCAACGATGGATAGGCGGTCGCTATGTAGTACTAGGTACGGATGGTTTCGGCCGATCCGACTCAAGGGAGGCCCTAAGGTCGTTCTTTGAGATCGACACCAGTAGCATAGTCGTGGCAGCTCTCTCTGCATTGGAGCAAGATGGGGAAATTCCGTCGGGTACCGTGGATAAGGCCTTGAAGGCTAGGGGAGTATCAACCGACAGAGTGGACAAAACGGCGTGATAAGATGGGAAGGGTTGGAAACTCGGCGCGGTTCCTGCTCAGGTGGCTGCCATGGGTCACAAATGGAACAGCTGCGGCGTTCAGACGACTCCCAGATAATTCACAAGACGACATCAAGGAAGTCGCGAAGGAGCCAGGCAAGTGGGGGGAAGCAATTGAGAAGGCCTGGGACTCCTCAAAGATCGGTGCAGAACACTTCAAGGAGACCTCTGGGATACTCGCAAACATCCTAATCGGCAGGAAGATCAGCAAAAAGGAGCGAATCGATGCACGGAACAACCTTGCTGCAATGAGCTTCTTGGTTCCTCCGCTCAGAGTCTTCATGATTCCAGGCAGTCAAGTACTCTTGGGCATAATGGCTAGAGTAACTCCTTGGAGATTGATTCCCGACGAATGGATCCCAATCAACGCACTAAGGACGGTCAGGGAGGAGCCGAGAACCTCTTTAGACAATGAGAGCTCCTTGGTCAGACGACTTCTAAAGCGGTCGAATTAGTCTGGCATTGTAATGTGTGCAAGGAAGTAGTTGTGCTGCAGTGCGTTCCCAACGCTGATCCAATCTGGAGTGGTCCCTCCGTATGTGTCATACCTGTGGCCGGGAATCAACCTCCAGTCCGGAGGCAGCCCGCTCAGGATCTCCTTCGCTCTGACCAAGCTCCTCTGCTGAGCCCCAGGGTCCCCTCCTGGGAGGTCCACCCTTCCAGCACTTCTTACGAACAGAAGGTCACCAGCGTGGTATACTCCATGACCGTGAATCGTGACATGTCCCGGTGCGTGGCCCGGTGAGTGAGTGACTTTGAGTCTAATAGAACCTGCAGACCACTCTACTGTCTCACCGGGGTTGCAATCCCATGTGTTGGTGAATTCTACCTTCCTGAAGACGACATGGCCTAGTAGGCTTGGGACCTTCGCATCCTCGTGCCCCCAAACCTCTAGTTCTGGGAACATTTTGATCATTACGGGATAGCCAGCCGCATGATCCCTGTGAGTGTGAGTATAGAGAAGGTGGGTTGGACTCAAACCCTCCCTCTCAAGTGCCTCTCCCCATTTTTTCCCGTCGTAGGGATCGATAACAGCGACAATTCCGTTGACCCTATCGATGAAGGCGGTGTTCATGTTCATCAGAGTACCCATCTGAGTCACCCAGATCTCAATCCCATCATCCCAGATGGCAACATCGAACTCACCGTCTGATAGCATCAAGACCCCGAGTAAGCTTCCAATCAAAGTCGTAATGCAACAACATCCTCCAATGAAATGAAATTGGAAGATGCAATACTAACTGCGTAGAGCGCGCCATAAGGGGGGGTATCATTCAAATCGAGGTAGCCTACCGTGTGTCCGTGGCACGAATGCCCGCTCCACAGACCCTGCTAGGCGGGCTTCCGTTTCGCCTACTGCTTCTGCAGGGAGCCTGATGCTCCTTCAGAGCCTATTTGGAGTGAAGAAATGGCTTACGACGCACATGAATTGGAGATGCGCTGGCAGAGAACATGGGCTGATGCAGGAGCCTTTGAGGTTGAGATTGATAGCTCTAGGCCTAAATTCTACTGCCTTGAGATGTTTCCCTATCCGTCCGGCCAGATGCACATGGGGCACGTCAGGAACTACTCGATAGGCGACGCCATGGCTCGCTTCCAACGTCTGATGGGAATGAACGTTCTCTATCCGATGGGCTACGACTCTTTCGGGATGCCTGCGGAGAACGCCGCCAAGAAGGAGGGAGGACACCCTCACACAGTGACTCAAAGAAACATCGCAAGCATCCGTTCAGACCAAGAGCGGATGGGATATTCCTATGACTGGAACCGATTCTTGGCCACTTCCGACGTCGAGTACTACAGGTGGAATCAGGAGATGTTCCTAACATTGAACGAGCGAGACCTAGTCGAGAGGAGATCAGCTCCAGTCAACTGGTGCACCGATTGCGACACCGTTCTTGCGAATGAGCAGGTCAAGAACAACCGTTGCTGGAGATGTGGCCTCGAGGTGATCCAGAGGGACATGGCACAGTGGTTCCTTCGTATGACCGAGTACTCAGATGAACTTCTAGATGAACTCGATAACATTTCATTCCCGGAGAACGTCAAGGCAATGCAACGAAACTGGATTGGACGATCCCACGGGGCCCACATCGACTTCCCGGTTTCTGGCTCAGATTCGTTGATCGGTGCGTTTACAACTCGCCCTGACACCATCTTCGGAGTGACTTTCGTCACCCTTTCCCCAGAGCACCCGTTATGCGAGGAATTGTGTGCGGGGTCCGAGTGGGAGACCGGATGGAGGGAACTAAGAGACGAGTGCTCAAGGATGTCCGAATTCGAGAGAATCAACATGCTGAAGGAGAAGAAGGGCGTATTCCTAGGCCGGCATGCAGTAAACCCGATGAGCGGGGAGGAGGTTCCCATTTACGCAGGCAACTTCGTCGTTGCGTCTTACGGGACCGGTGCAGTGATGGCGGTCCCTGGCCACGACCAACGTGACTTCGACTTCGCTAAGGCGTACGGACTGGAGATTAGACGCGTTCTGGTACAGGAGGAAGGCGACGACCCATCGGCCCCCCTCAACGAAGCCTTCGAAGGATATGGCCCCATGGTCAACTCATCGACCGAGGGCTTTGATGGTCTGTCCGGAGACCAGGCTAAGGATGCTGTAATTTCCGCCCTTGAGTCCTCGGGATCAGGCCATGGCACGGTTGAGTACCGTCTGAAAGACTGGCTCCTGAGCAGGCAGAGATTCTGGGGCACCCCCATTCCAATGGTTCATTGCGACTCGTGTGGCATAGTTCCGGTTCCCCACGAGGACCTCCCCGTTACATTACCTCTTGATGTGGTCTTTAGCGAGGACCAGAGCGGCAACCCTCTGTCCAATCACGATTCATTCATCGAAACCACCTGCCCGTCGTGCGGGGGGGAGGCCAAGCGTGAGACTGACACAATGGACACATTCTTTGACTCATCCTGGTACTTCATGCGTTTCTGCGATGCAAACAACGACTCTTCACCGTTCGACAGAACAGCAGTCGACTACTGGATGGACGGGGGGGTTGATCTTTACATCGGGGGCATCGAGCATGCGGTCATGCATCTTCTATATGCTCGATTCTTCACTAAATTCACACGAGACGCGGGGATGAGTGAGGTTGGCGAACCCTTCGGGAGGCTTGTTTGCCAAGGCATGTTGAATGCTCCTGCCCCCTACTGTGTTGATTGCAATTCTGAGTATCACGTAGAAAATTTTGGTGCGAACTGCCCCACTTGCAGTAAGCCCCTAACGTCACGTAATGCCAAGATGAGCAAGTCACTGGGGAATACGGTTAGCCCGGAGGAAATGGTCAAGAAATTCGGGGCCGACACTGTACGACTTTTCATTCTCTTCGGAGCCAACCCAGAAGCCGGAATGGACTGGTCTGATAGCGCACTTGAAGCCAATTACAGGCAGATTTCTTCCATTATCGATGCAGTCGAATCTGCTCAGTCCCTGATTGACTCGCCAAGTCATATGGATGATTGGCTCAATGCTAGACTCAGGGCAAATCAAGCGTCTTGGCGCCGAGCCATGGCTGACGTAAGTCTTCGTGAGGGCGTCATGACTAGCCACTTTGAGATGCTCGCTGATTTGAACTGGTACCGTCGAAGGGGCGGATGCGACAGAGAAACCACATCGGCCTTTCTTGAAGGCTGGTTACCCATGCTTTCCCCGGCGACACCTCACATAGCTGAAGAGTTGTGGCAAAGAATAGGTGGTGAAGGGATGCTTTCCACACTCACTATCCCACAAACGGGCGACGCATCCCAAGACGAACCCGTACTGGCACGGGAATCCTACTTGAGAGAACTAATTTCCACAGGGAGAAACTTGAGAGTACTTGCCCAACGACACTCCAACGAGATCATCAGCCGGGCAGTTATCCAGACGTCCCCACAATGGAAGTATGAAATGGCTAGGGACGCGATTCGACTTGATTCTGAGGGATTCGACTTCAAATCTCAGAGCCAGTCCCACCTACAGTCTCTACAGATTTTTGAAAATGAGTCTATGCGGGGTGAGATATTCCAGATATGGATCTCTCTCACCGCTGGCAGCAAGAAGAAGCGCGGACGCATCCATTCTTGGACAGATGGGCAGAAGGCACTCATCCTGAGTGAACTCGATGAGTCAACGGTCATCGAAGCAAATGCTGAATTCATCGCCTCAGCACTCGAGGTAAATTCAGTCGAGGCATATCCCGTCGGTGAGGCGGAAGATGTAGGTGGGAAGGCAAAGATGGCATTCCCACTTGAGCCTGGAATAGCTTTCCTTTAGGTAGAATTATGACTCAATCCACAGTACTTTTCGACGATAACTGCAGCAAGTGCAGAGGATGGGCCAAGTTCATCGAGACCAGGGACCCAGACATGAGAATCAGGCTGATTGGTCAGAATTCTGACGAAGGGCGGGAACTTCTCAAAGCAAGGCCTCAGTCTCAAATGCTGGTCGATTCAGTCTTCCTCCTATCTCCCAACGGGAATTGGTATTCGAAGACAGATGCAGTTTGGAGAATTTGCAGGCTTCTGGTTTTCCCATGGACGCTTGGATCGATATTGTGGTTAGTACCTGCACGGATTAGGAATCTTGCATATGATTTCTACGCCAGCCGTAGACGCCCAACTCAATAGGTGGGTTCATGGAGCCCCTTTCGCTGGAAGCTCTGTTGAGTGAGGATAAAAGTGCCAAGCGGCGCCGAGGGCGCCGTCGGCGCCGCCGCCCCTCGGGAGGTAACAAGCCTCCTTCGAAGGGAACAGGCAGGTCGCCGCAATCGGAGGAGATAGAGCGTGCTATAGCTAGGTTTTCTGTTAATCCAAGACCAATGGGGATTCCCAAGGTGATCGATCCCCCACCAAAGAAGGTCAACATTCAGTGGAAAACTAACGCAGTTTCCAAGGAAGTACAGACCAAAGCAGGGAAGATCGCTTGCATTCCCGGGGAGTTTGGTTTCCTCCCTGAGGATAGGGTTCAGAACATTGCCTCTAAGTTGGAAGGACTCCCGATCACACTCGAGCAGGCCCTCTCACTTCGAGCCGCACTGAACCAAGAGAAGAGCGTCTACTCTCATTCCAAACTGATGAGGCGATCGAACGAGCTAAGCCGTCGCTACAACTCAGGGGAGAGCGTCATAGCTCTCTCAAAGAGATTCGATGCCCCGCCGGTCAACACATTCCGTGCAATCCTCACAGGCAGGGGATGGACGAAAACTAGGATTAAAGAAACATTGAACAAGAACCCCTCAAAGCTCAATAAACGCGATCGCGAGCAGTTTGAACTAGCCGAATCGGTTGACAGGGTAAGTTCTGTCAACCAGACAGAGACCCAAAATGCTGCCGAGGTGTTTGAGGATATCCTTTGCAACCACTTCAGTTCTCTTGGTGTCAGATTCCGACGCCAGGCAGAACTACTTACTGAACAGACTCGAAGTGAGGGCAGGGCAATAATTACTCCAGATCTGCTACTATTGGATGACGTCCGGGTCAACGGCATACCATGTGCTTGGATCGATGCCAAGCATTTCTTCGGTGCCGATCTGAGGTTTCCGAGGAAGAAGACCCAGAAGCAAGTGGATAGGTATGTCGCCGAGTACGGTCAGGGGGCGATAGTCTACCGACACGGGTTCTGCAACGGCCTTAGGCTTAGAGGTGCCACACAGTTGGATGCAAGCCCTCTGGACCTTCGCCCACTCGAGGACTTCCATGAGAACTCGAGAAATAGCCCCTGATTATGGCAGACCCCCCACTCTGCTGAGCATTGTTGCGAGTCCAGAGTCCTCCAAAAAGACCGACAAAGCCCCCAAGTCACCCTCGTCATTGTTAGCATCGGTTGGCACCACCACCACACTCTCTCCTAACATGCAAAGTAACGCAGTCACATCACCGTCAAAATCAGAGTTGGAGATCTCTTTATTCACACTAGCCAGTAAGTCTGATCTTGAGGCATCATCCAATAGCCCACTTTCTTCTACGAAGCTCTTTGCGCATTCGATCAACTCTGACCATCTCTCTGGCCCCCATTCTCCCCTACCGATTACGCTCATCTGCTCAATTCCAGCGCTGGTGATTCTTTCTTTCCACCTTGTATTGTCGATATACCTGGAGGTGGGGGTGCCAGTCTCTTCCTTCCAACAAACGAGTACAGGTGTTCCCTGAGACCACCCATGGGATCTACCAGGCCCAATTTCCAGTAACGGACCGCTATACGGTGATCCTGCAACCACTCTCCTTTCGACCCCTCCCGCTGCTAAAGCTGTAGTATCCCCCAAGCCACTGGACCTCTTCCTCTCAACTCTATGTGCGATCAAGAAAGACCGTCTCAAGCACTCCTCATTGGGGATCCCAAGCGCCCTTTGGAACGACATCGCGGCTGCAATCGCACCCGAAGCGGACATCCCAAAACCCTGCGAAGTGGGCAAGTCCATCATGATCGTCAACTCCCATTCCAATTCTCGGGCCTCTGGAATCTCTGAGCAGAGTTCATCGAGAACCTCCTGGTACATCTCCGAGTCATGCTTATTCCCTTGGAAAGTGACGGCAAGGGAAGAGCCCCCCTCCTCGCCCCTCGCTATTGCGTCGACACCATCCTCGAGGCAAATTCCGGCCCCAGTGCTTCCTTGGCTTTCCAACTCACTCGAACTGTCTTCAACAGTGAACAACAACGTAAGATGGGCACCGCAGTGACCCCGCCCGAGCCTAGTAACCATAAACCATCATCTAGCATGATGATAAAGAGGTATTGCTATCACATCGCTGCAGCGAGATCCTGTTCCAGCAAGCTGAACTTTTCTGCCAACTCCTGTGCTGCCCTGCCAAATGCTATCTTTGGGGTCATTGAGCCATCCGTTTCAAAGTCTAGGATGAATTCTCCCGGAACATCCTCAAGCGTAATTGCATCCTTGAACTCTCTGGAAGCCTCAGTTCCATCACCAACGTGATTCAGATCACGCTCCAGTATCGCCACCTTGTCTATATCATCCAATTTTTTGTCCTTTCCGAAGTCCTTTGCCGTAATGTTCAACTTCATGTCCCACAGGATTTTTGCCTTGGTCTTGTTGTTAATGACTCCAACCTTTCGAGATGCAAATGTAACGCCACAAACTGGGGACCACTTGGTGTGATCTCTCCCACGCCCCATGACTGCAGTAGCATAGAACTCAATCATTTGCCCCTTCAACAGTTTGGTGATGGGAATAGACTTGTACTCAGAAGTAATTTCTAGCGATTCCTCGCCAAGGTACTTCAAATCTCCAGCAGTGACCCACTTCCCTTCTTCCGAACCAAAAACTACGCACGTGTAGATCATCTGACACTCCAAACATCCACGGTCTTCTTCCACTAGGTCCTTGCAGTTGGGACACTCATCTTGGAAGTGGAATCTTTCGAAGTTGGTGGGAATCGGGACCATCGCCAGTCTCTGGGCCACCATCTCATCTGGGACTGGGCCAGTGGACTCCCAGATTTCTCCATCCTGCTCCTTGGTACCTAGTTGGAACCTTACGCTGTCAATTGCCATCTTCGGGGTGTCGGAAATAAGCGACCTTCTGAGCGCGTTTGCGAAACTCCTGTCCGTTTCTGACAGCAAGAGCTGCATCCTATCTTCAGTCTCCTTTAGTATCTTGATTTTCACCATTTTTCCACCTCACATTCGCCGGCCTCGCCGACCTCCCTTACTCTTTGTGCCATCAGTCGGCATTGGAGTGACATCTTCAATTCTGGTAATTCTAACACCGGCTCTAGTCAGAGCTCTGATTGCTGCGGTAGCGCCAGGGGCACTGTTGGAACGATTTCCACCAGCTCCTCGATATTTGACAATGACTTGGTCAAACTCCTTCTCTGACAGCATCTCCGCGATTTTCTCGGCCGCCCTAGTGGCAGCAAACTGGCCACCAGAATCACTCCCTCCCTTGGTAACCATCCCGCCCGAGACTTTGCAAATGGTCTCAGCTCCAGTAAGGTCGGTAGCAGTAATCAGCACATTGTTGAATGTGCTATAGATGTGAAGTATGGCCTTGTGCCCCATCACTCCACCTCCTTCTCAGGAATTGTGTCATCCACAGTAGGTGCTTTTTCAGCGTCTTTCTTCACCTGTTCTATGAATTCCTCGCCCTCGCCCCTTTCCAATTCTTCCCCCGAGTCTTCTGCATGTTCCATGCCGGAAACTCGGCGTTGTTCCAAGTCCTGTCTGAACCTATGTTCGGAATCGGCAAAGGGGGAGCTTGGGCTATATTGCAGCAAATCCTCCTCTTCTTTGAGTACGTGGTATCCTGGGACAGTCATTCGTTGGTTTCCAATGCAGACGTGACCGTGAACAATTAGGTTCCTCGCCGCCCTCATCGATGGTGCTAGGCCCCTGTAATAGGCCACCGATTGAAGCCTTCTGGAAAGCATGTGCTCGACGTTTATCTCCAGAACATCACCGATGTCCGCACCTGACTGAAGAAGACCCTTCCTGTACAGTGAATCCAGTAGTTGCTGCCTTTCCTTTGCATAGTGACCCTCTGTTGCATCGACTCTGCCAATTAGCTTCATGGCTTGGTTTCGGTGCCTCCGTAGGGCGGATTTCTCTCTCCAGATCTCCCTCATCCCGCCGACCTTCTTCAGGCCATATTTCTCCTTAAGTGCGTGTTCCTCGTCAATCCTAGCCTGCTTCCAAGGATGCGTGGGAGTCTGCGTCCGTGGTCTAGAGAACTTCGGTTCACCCATTTCTCACACCTTCTACTTCTTCCTCTGCACGCCAAGAGCAGAACCCTTCCGTCCGTTTGATCTGAGTCTTTGGCCGCGTACCTTGTGACCACTTCGATGCCTCATTCCCCGATAGGTCTTCATCTCAGCAAGTCTGGAAACGTCGTCATCTTTTGTCATGCTGACTTCATTAGCAATGATGTGAGCATCCTCATTTGTCTCCAGATCTCTCTGGCGATTTACCAGCCACCAAGGGACATTGGTCGCGTAGTCATCAATGGTGCTCCTTAGCAGATCCTGCTCCTCGATTGAAAGGTGACCGCCAAGCCTGCTACCATCAATGCCAGCGAGCTGGCAGATGAGCATGGAGCTCCGGACGCCAATTCCCTTTACAGATGTAAGGCCGTAAGTAATTGGCTTGAGACCATCGATATCTGTATCTGCTATTCTGAGGATGTACGAGAAATCGTCCCCAAGTTCAGCCTCATCCAATCTCGTCATTTACGGTTCCCCCGTGTTCACCTATGTCAGGTGGCCCTTTGGGCACTGTCGCGACCTGCACTCTGTATTTGAATAGAACGGACTGAGAAAATCTACACTCGGGAGGCTACATAGCCTCCTTGCAGATCAAGTACAGTGAACGGCTAGCCGCTCCGCGATTCAAATCCATGTCAACGATGAACGCTCCACTGCCCTCTGCACCCTTGAGGGCCTTGTGCAACCTCCTCTGAAGGGTGGGGTGGATTTCTGGGTCGAGGCTGCATCTTAGCGTAATCTTGCCAATCCCATTCCTTACCGCGGAAGAAGCAACTAGGTCGATATTGTTCAAGTTAGGCGGGGAGAGTCTGTGTTGCACAATTTTACCTGAGGCTACAAGGAATCCTTGGACGTCATCATCATCAGAGAGAGGATCTGTGTGTATTAGTAACGGCCTCCTCCCCTCAATTCTAACCCAAGACGAACCGGATCCACTTCTGACCGCTTTGCCCAGCCACGAATCCTGAAGCCCACTCTCAAAGAGAGACGGGTCTACAATTGACAACCAAGCCCCGAAGTCTGGCGCTCTTTCGAAGAAAACTGGTTGAGCTACCTTAGGAGTGCCTTCAATTCTGGATATCACCTTCTTTCTACCGATGCGCAGGCAGCGTCGAGCGCTCTTGGATGAGAGCGATCCAATCCAAACTGACAACCTGTCAACCCTTCCGCCTCCTTGACTCAGCCACTCCCACGTCCTCGCGATACCAGGAAAGCTCGTTTCCAGGATCCCGTCAACCATCGCCCTCTGGACTGAGTCCAATCTCGGAGATAGATCCAGAATCACCGCAGGTCCACGTGTACCAACCTGAAGATGCCGACTCCAAGCCTTCAATGCTGATTTCAGATCTGGTTGCATTTCATCTACGTGGTGATTCTGGGCGTCCGGTGGCCTTGCAGGATCAAGATGCAGCATAGAGATTGGTGGATGCGCTCTGGTCCCGCCCTCTCTGAGGCTCGCCCAGTATGCAGAAACAGCTGAATCCGCTGCACACCCGTCTCCTACTAGGACCCTGTCCAGAGAGCGTTGCACCCCATCTTCCGAGTTTAACTGCATGTTGGCCGCACAGAGTAGGGCAACCTGCTCGTCAATTTCTATTCCGAGAGCCGGCCTGTTAAGGAATTTGGAGAATGCAATGAGTTGCACCCCCGACCCAGCAGCGACATCTAGGATCACCCCTGCAGGCAGTGATCCAGGGTCGATCTGAGAGGCACGAATCGAGGCTACTGACCAAGGCGTTGACAGCTTTCTCATTTCTGGAGTCATTATGAAAGAGGGCTCACCCTTCCTTGCTGATTCTGGTTTGAATTTCTTCTTCGCCCTACCAAGGAGCTGCTTGGTTGGAGTGAAGGCTGTGTGCTCGACTTCGGTCACGGCAAATCCTCTTGTCCTTCAGTCAAGTCTCTTTCGTGGTTTTCAGTCAGAGATTGGCGCTCTCTCCAGTTTCAGTTCAAATCTCAACCATGTGTATTGAAGCTCATGGTCCTCGCTATTGCCGTAGGCGATCGGAGGAGGAAGCAGGGTTACGTGGGTCGTTCCGGTGTCGATGATGGGGAAGCCACCGCCTCGATCGTTATCAATATCAAGTCCAATTGCAGACCATCCGAAACCATCAATGGACCACCAAGGATCTCCCGCTCGGTCAACCCAAGTGCCATCATCCAACTCCTCGTCAGTATCCGCGTTCCAAACAGTGTAGTGAACCTCGACGGCCTCGCCTTCTTGGATGTGGACCTGCCTCCCCTCCGATCCCTTGAATAGTTGAACATCAAGCCTGACTTGGGCTTGTAGGACTGAAATATGCGTCGCTGTGACGCTGATAGCTCGTTCGACAACATCCTCTGTGAGGCTAATTTGTAGGATTATTGAGTCACCAGCCTCGAGTCCGTCGATGATGCCATGAGGTTCACTGGTAGCATCGAAAACCACACCTCCTCCGGTGATCTCCATCACTAGGTCCAGAGTCTCGTTACCCCTGTTATAGATCACCACGCTGGCTGCATCCGCAACTCCCTGATGTTCCCAGTCGCACCTAAGCTCTCCTGGATACAGGAAGACATCGTCCTGATCGGCTAGGCTGTCAGGCCAGTCCCAGTTGTCCTCCCTTGCAGAGCAGGTGTCGAACAGCAGATCGACCTCCCAAACCCAACGACCATCCAACTCTAGGAGTTCGACGTTGCTAGAACCGAACGATTCCTCTAAGTTTTCCAGGAAGTCAACAGTGGAAAGACCAACCCAAATTGCAGACAGAACCAGAGAGAAGAAGGTTGCAATTGATAGGACAATTGCTGCCCTAGGAACTGCCATTCTGTTCAGTCCAAGAGGTATAGGGGGATGCTCAACCTCATCCGGGGTGTCCGATATCCAAGACTTGGTCACAATTCTCTTGCCGTGCCCGTCAGTCATCAACGTTGGCACTTCAAGAGCTACTAGGCTTCAATCCCGAACCATTTCCTCTTGGTTTGCTAGGCCTAGCCAAGCTACTAGGCCTAGCTCCAAAGCCAGAACGACCAATGATACCAGAAGGTTTGTTGGTTGTGTCAGCTCACTGGAGACGAACACAGCTCCACAAACAATCGCGGTGACAAGATCAATCAGACCCCAAATTCTGAGCGCTTTCCTAAGTTGCAGTATTCCCACAACCCAGATGGTCGTAGACATGAGCATCAGGAGGATTGGCATCAGGACGTCGTCAATCAAACCCATCGCAAGAGCTCCCGAGATTACAAACAAGTGCCCGTCTGAGGCTAGAGTCATGGTCCAAACCCCCTCATTTAGTGGAACAGTAAACGCGCACATAATCATCAGAACTAAGCCCAGAATTAGAACGAACATCGGCAGCTCGGCACCGATTTTTTCATTCCAAGATGAAACTGCCATCAATGCTAGAACGCCACCAGGCAAAGCAATCCCAAGACCCAGAGGCTGTTTGGTAACCAAACTCCTGTATGATGCGCTCAGTACTGCGACAATCCCCGCCGGGCCGAATGAGAGCATAACTATGGCAAGAGTTCGGAGGCCAATTCCGAGACCTCCTTGGTCACCTTCCCTTCCAACACTCTTCCTCTTTTCTTCAACCCAGAAACCCCCCAGTACACAGAAAAACAGCATCGATTCAAGCAGAAACAGAGGCCCACTCCATTCTAGCGAGTCTCCTTCGAATGGATTTACGCTCAGTGGCATTGGAAGCGCTTCTCCAATCAGGGCCCCGAGCAGTCTTGCCGTCAGGAGGGCGAAAACCAACCAGTCTATTGCAATGGAGATTCGTTCCAGAAGGTTATCGTAGTGCAATAGTGAGATTAGAACCATCAATGTGATCAGGACTGATACGACTGCTAAGTCCAACAGTTCGGTGTTGTTGACACCAACCCCAATCACGTGTGCTGAGATCACAGCCAACACCAAGCCCCCAATGGATAGGGCAATCGGCATCTCGATGCCGAGAAAGTGTGGCAATTCCAGTTCGAGCCCTCTAGTTCTGCTCCTGACGAGGAAGACTATGAGTGCACAGAAAGCCCCCGAAACAATCAGGAACAGGGGCCAGATACCCCGATTCGAACCATTCATTGCCCCAAATACAATCGTTGATGCCATGACAACTGCCAGAACAGTCAGTCCTACCACCGGTCGGTGACTGACATCACTGGTCAGCAGATCCCCTATGTCCCCCGACTCCGATTTCTCCCTGCTCTTGCGCCTTAGTGCAATCATCTCAGCTAACTTGGCGTTGTAGGTCTCAACAGCTCCACTGTCAAGAGAAACAACAGAACCCTCGGGGCTACTGGTCGCTAACTCGATAATTGAGTCTCTCTTTGCGATGGAACGCAATTCTGACCTCAGCTCCCCTCTGGCGATCAACCACACAGAGGTCACCAAGAACATGGCCACTGACGAGCCAATCAGGAAATCATCACCCACGTTAATGGAATGCCACATCGTGACAACCAGGAGCGTAAGGGAAGCAGATGCAGGCTTGAGAATCTTCTCCATTTTCTCTGCACTTGGGAGGTAAACACCAAGCAAAAACAACGTACAGAGCACCGATGCCAGACCCTCTCCCGGATTAGGCATGGATTCGCTCTTGGCAAGAACTAATGCAGGATCGCGATCGGTCAATAATACCAATATGGGGAGCGTCATTAGAATCATCGAAAGGCTGAACCTCCCCTCATCATTCTCATCGAAAAATAGTAGCGTTGAAATTGAGATGCAAAGTATCCCCATCACTACCTCATCTATTCCGTGCCTCCATTGAACAATTACCGTTGCCAAGGCCAAGAAGCCCATGACGGAACTTGAGCTCCCCGATCGAAAACCCAACACGTGTGCGACAACATGAACACATGCAAGCAGAGCCAGAATAATACAAATTGAGACTGAAGTGAAGCCACCAAACTGGGCCAAAAATAAGATGGTAACCACAGGTAACCACAGACCTAAGCTCCACAATTGTAGGGCGCCTGAGTCCCTAATTGAGGCAGAGATTTCTGAAATTCCTAGGAAGCCGGATGCCAAATTGACTCCAGACCCCCCCATCTTCGTGTTAACCACGAATAGTAGAACGATTGACAACCCCAAGTAAAGGGCTAGGGGGGTTGGATCCAGGTCGATGATGCCTCCTGGATCAGAGATATCGTTAGCTAGCATTACCGTTCTGAAAGCCTCCTGAATCACCTCTTCTATCAGAATCCAAGACCAAGGGAGAAGTACCGTTACCCCAGAGAGAGAAGCAGAATCCCGTTTTAGTGCAAGAGCTGCAGTGCCAATGTGCAGGACAGACAGAAGCGAGAGTAGGATTGCCCCACCGTCCCCACCAACCTCCGAAGACTCCGTTGGAACTAGAAGTACGAGCATGACAAGGATGGCAACCGAACCCGACCACAGAACTCTGTCAGAAACTCTACTCTGGTCTCTCAGAATTACAAAACCAGTAGTTGAAGCTCCGATTACGGTAAAAATCTGGTACGAAGTAAATACGAAAGTTTCCTCTACGCTTTGTTCTGCCAGCAAGACCAAACTCAGTAGAGAGGCGGAAATAATCAGTGGCTTGATCACTCTGTTGCGTTCCACGCCTCTAACAACTAGGTATGAGCCACCGAAAGCCCCGCCAAGGAAAGTGACCATTCCCAATGCAAATCCTAGATCATCTCTGTTTGCGGCAACCGCCATTATTGCACCAACCATTCCTAGTGAGATGGAAACTCCCCAAAGGCCGGGCTTGCCTAGCCCCACCGTTTCGAAACCCTTCGAGAACCAGTTTTCCTTACGAGCGAATCTTGCTGCCATCGTGGCGTTCAATCCCGTCACGACCATAAGAAGGAGGAACAGAAGTAGCGGCGAATCAAGAGGAAGCACCCTCAAGTGCCCAATCTCGAAACCAGAAGTCACTGCGTGCA
>Ga0066850_10000632_pt1 | contig 18912 bp, 18 predicted proteins | sample ETNtaG_4_FD_67282 | JGI IMG/M metagenome (GOLD analysis project Ga0066850, IMG submission 67282) | Marine microbial and viral communities from oxygen minimum zone, Eastern Pacific Ocean - ETNP201406SV67 | ecosystem: Environmental > Aquatic > Marine > Oceanic | place: Pacific Ocean: Eastern... | reverse complement strand
TTGTATTATGTAAATGATGAACCTCATATAGGAACTGCCTATACAACAATTCTTGCTGATGTTATATCTAGAATTAAAAAAAATCAAGGTAATGATGTTTTCTTCTTAACTGGGACAGATGAGCATGGTCAAAAAGTACAAGAAGCTGCTGAAAAAAGAGGCGTTTCACCAAAAGATCATGTTGATGAATATGTAAAACGTTTTAAAAACACTTGGGAAAATCTAAATATTAATTATGATTATTTTATTAGAACGACTGATGAGCATCATATAAAACGTGTAACAGAAATTCTAACAAATCTCTACAAAAAAGGTGATATTTATTTTGATGAATATGAAGGGCTCTATTCTGTTTCTGAAGAAAGGTTTATAACTGAAAAAGAAAAAGAAGAGGGGGATTTCAGACAAATTAAAAAAATAAAAGAGAAAAATTATTTTTTCAAGATGTCAAAATATCAAAAAGAATTAATAAAGCATGTAAAATCTAATGATAAATTCATTTTACCTAAATCAAGAAGGAATGAAATTTTAGGATTTTTAAAAAATGATTTAAATGACTTATGCATATCCAGACCTAAATCAAGACTATCTTGGGGTATTGATCTTCCTTTTGACAAGGATTATGTAACTTATGTTTGGTTTGATGCTCTTATAAATTATATAAGCGCTATAGGTTATAATAGCGATAATGAAAAATTCAATCATTATTGGCCTGCTGATTATCATTTAATGGCCAAGGATATACTAACAACTCATTGTGTATACTGGCCAACAATGCTTATGTCATGCGATATTAAACTACCTAAAACAATTTTTGCTCATGGGTGGTGGCTTATGAATGATACTAAAATGTCAAAATCCTTAGGAAATGTCATTAAGCCCTTAGACTTAGCAAATAAATATGGTTCCGATTCTATTCGATATTACTTAATGAGGAATATGGTTTTAGGACAAGATGCATCTTTTACACTAGACTCATTTAAAAAACGATACAACTCTGATCTTGCTAATGATTACGGTAATCTAGTTAATAGAATTTTTATTCTAATCTCTAAATATTTTAAAAACTCTATACCTAAAAAGGGAGATTATGATTTAACAGATAATGAATTTATAGCTAATGTAGAAAAGCTAAAAACATCATCAATAGAAAATTTAAAAAAGTTAAAAATTCATGATGGAATAGAAAATACCCTCAGCATATTTAGACTTGTTAATAAATTCTTAGAAGACAAATCTCCTTGGAAAACAGTAAAAACAAATAAAGATATTGCAGCTACAACAATTTATCTTTCTGCTGAAGCACTTAGAATTGGGACAATACTATTACATCCTATCATTCCTGAAAAATCAAAACAAATTTTAGATGCAATAAAATGTTCCCCTGCTGATGATACTGCATTTGGTGAACTTAAAGAAAATAATACTATTAAAATTATTAAAAATATTTTCCCAAGAATCCAAGACTAGATGGAATTAATTGATACACACTCACATATTTATTATGATAAATATACTGATATTAATGAAGTGTTAGATAGAGCTCTAGAACACAATATATCAAAAATCATATGTGTAGGTGTTGATATTGAAAGTTCTTATAAATCTGTAAAACTTGCTGAAAAATATGATATGGTTTTTTCTACAGCAGGATATCATCCACATGAATCTAAAGATACCAATCCAGATTATTTAAAAGAAATAGAACAATTGTTGATGCATGAGAAGGTAGTCGCTTTAGGTGAAATCGGTCTTGATTTTTTTTATAAACATAGTGATAAAAAAACTCAAATTCGAGTATTTGAAGACCAATTAGAGCTAGCAAAGTCTCTTAATATGCCATGTGTAATACATAATAGAGAAACAGATAAAGAGCTTTTAGAAAGTATAACAAAAACTAAAAATAATAATGGTGTTATTCACTGCTTTTCAAGCAGTCTAGCATTTGCTCAAAAACTTATTGATTTAAATTTTCATTTATCATTTACTGGACTTATTACCTTCGTTGATGAGTTAAAAAATGTAGTAAAAGATATCCCTCTTGAAAAAATAATGCTTGAAACTGACTCTCCCTATCTTACTCCAAAACCACATCGTGGTAAAAGAAATGAACCTTACATGGTCAAATATATTGCTGAAGAAATAGCAAAGATAAAAAATATATCATTAACAGATGTTGCAAATCAAACATCAAAAACAGCAAAAGAATTTTTTGGCATCTAAAAACAATATACCTATAAGGAAAAGTTGGGGACAAAATTTCTTAATTGATGATAATACAATAAATAAAATCATCAAAATCATCAAACCTAACAAAAATGATGTCATTCTAGAAATTGGTCCAGGACACGGAGCATTAACTTCTCAATTATTAAGCTTAAGTAAAAAACTATATGCGGTTGAAATAGACCCTCTAATATGTAAAAGGTTGGAAAATAAATATAAAAATTTACAATTATATAATGAAGATATACTGAAATGGGAAAATCAAAACATAAGATATAATAAGATTGTTGGGAATATACCCTATAATATATCTAGCCAGATAATTTTTAAATTTTTAAGCCATAAATGGGATTTTATGATTTTTATGCTACAAAAAGAAGTAGCTAAAAGAATTGTTAGTAATAAAGGATCTAAAGAATATGGAAGAATCAGCGTCATGGTTCAAAATTTTTGCAAAGTTACTTATATGTGTGATATATCTAGAAATGTATTTCATCCAAAACCTAAAATAGACTCAGGCATATTATTGTTTGAAAGAAAAAATACAGATATTAATATTAATAAATTTTCTAAATTTATTAAAGAGGCATTTAGACAAAGAAGAAAGAAATTAAAAAATAATTTAAAAAAAGTCTGTGATGTAAAAATAATCGAAAAATACTCTGATAAAAGGCCAGAAGAAATATCACCAGAAGAATATTTAATTCTGTTTAATAAAATATACTTTTGAACTCTTGTTAATTTTTATTAACATAACAGGCTAATTTATATAGTTTTAAAACAACTTTTATAGGGAAGAATACATGGCAAATAAAAAGTCTATTAAAGAAGAAGCTAAAACAATAACTAAGAAATCTACTTCTAAAATAACTAAAACGACTAAAACAACTAAAACAACTAAAACAACTAAAACAACTAAAAAAGTTGCTGCAAAAACAACTAAAAAGGCTACTCCTAAAACGACTAAAACGACTAAAACGACTAAAAAAGTTGCTGCAAAAACAACTAAAAAGGCTACTCCTAAAACGACTAAAAAAATAGATAAAATCCCTGCTAAGAAAAAGAAAAAAAGAAAATCTAAAGTAGAAAAAAATATACAAAAAATTGGGAATGACGCAAATAGATCTCTAAGCAAATACTTACAAGAAATAAGCAATTATGAACCACTTTCTCCTGATAGAGAAGTTGAACTTGCTGTAAGAGTTAGACAAGGAGATAGGAGAGCACTTAAAGAGTTAACAGAAGCTAATTTACGTTTTGTAGTAAGTGTAGCAAAAGATTATCAAGGACAAGGACTTCCTCTAACAGATTTAATTAATGAAGGAAATCTTGGTCTTATTAAAGCTGCCGAAAGATTTGATGAAACACGTGGATTTAAATTTATCTCTTATGCTGTATGGTGGATTAGACAATCAGTACTTCAAGCTTTAGCAGAACATTCAAGAATTGTAAGACTTCCACTAAATAGAGTTGGAACAATCAGTAAGATTAATAAAGCCTCAGAACGATTAGAACAAGAATTTGAAAGAACACCAAGAGCTGATGAACTTGCACATCAATTAGAGATGAAAATTACTGAAATTAATGATGCTCAAAGGATAGCAAGAAGACATCATTCTCTAGATACCCCTTTCTCAGATGATGAGAAAAATTCTCTTTTAGATGTGATATCTGATAACAATACTGAAGAGCCTGATTTAGAATTACATATCGGTTCTTTAGAACGAGAAGTTAAAGATGCACTCGAAACTCTAAAAGATAGAGAAAAAGATGTAATCAGAATGTATTTTGGAATTGATAGAGAATATGCCTTAACTTTAAATGAAATTGGTGAAGAATTTGGTTTAACTAGAGAAAGAGTTAGGCAAATTAAAGAAAAAGCAATAAGAAGACTTAGACACAGATCTAGAAGTAAGAAGCTTAGATCATATCTAGGATAATAAAGGAGTTATATTGGTTAGTATAAAAGTAAAAGATGGCGAACCAGATGAAAAGGCTTTACGTCGATTCAAAAAAAAATGGGAAAAAGCTGGTATTTTAAGAGAATATAAAAGTAGATCATATTACTTAAAACCCAGTGAAAAGAAAAAAATAGAGCGTCAAAAAAGAGGTAAAAGACCTCAAGTTAGAAGATATTAAATTCTAAGTGAATTAGCACCAACTTCACTTACTCACAATTATATATATGGAATTAATTAAAAGTATATCAGGTATACGTGGTATAGTTGGGAAAACCCTGAATAATACCATTGTAAACTCTTACACGAATATATTTACTCATATTCAGACTAAAGGAGATATCCTTCTTGCAAGAGATTCAAGATATCATGGAGAAGATATATATGAAAATATCTGTGATACACTTACTTTTATGGGAAGAAATGTTGTTAGCTGCGGAATTATACCCACTCCTACTGCTCAGTTTATTATTAAAGAAAAAAATCTAGCAGGAGGTATTGTTGTTACAGCTAGCCATAATCCTATTGAATGGAATGGACTTAAATTTTTAGATAGTGATGGATGTTTTTTAAATGCTGATAAGATGGAAGAGCTTTTATCTGGTATCCCTGAAACAATTACCATTGAAAAAGGAGACATAATTGAATCTGAAGATGTTTATCTAAAACATATTGATAATGTTTTAAATTTAGAATGCATTGATACAGATAAAATTAAAGAAAAAAAATTCAAAGTGGTTGTTGACAGCGTAAATGGTGCAGCATATAAAGTGCTCCCAGAATTACTTGAAAAATTAAATTGCGAGGTTATTAAAATACATTGCAAAAATACTGGTGATTTTCCAAGAGGGACTGAACCTATCCCCTCTCATCTTGGAGATCTAGCAAAAACAGTGCGCAATGAAAAGGCTGATATCGGTTTTGCAACAGATCCTGATGCAGATAGACTGGCCATTGTAAATAATACAGGTTTCCCGATTGGAGAGGAATCTACGCTTATCTTAGCTGTAGAATCTTACCTGAAGTTTTATAAAGATTCTCAAACAATTGTGACTAATCTATCTACCAGCATGGGAGTTGATGTTATTGCAAAAAAATATAATTCTACGGTAGAAAGATCCTCTATAGGGGAGATTAATGTCGTTGAAAAAATGAAAGAGCTTGAATCTGCAATTGGTGGTGAGGGTAATGGTGGTGTTATACTTGAAGAATCTCACTTAGGGCGCGATAGCCTTGTTGCATCAGCTTTAGTACTTAATCATTTAGCGCAATCTAATCTTTCCTTAAATAAAATAATGGATACTCTCCCTAGTTTTATAATGATTAAAGATAAAATAACCCTAGAAAATGATATTGAATTCAATGATATAAAAGATCAATTTAAAAATGAAAATGATATTACCTTTATTGAAGGGGATGGTCTTAAAATACTTTGGAAAGATAAATGGGTCCACATCAGAAAATCAAACACAGAACCTATCATTAGAATTATCTCTGAAGCTATAGATAATACAACTGCTGAGGGATTAATTGATTCTATCAAACAAATTGTAAATTAATTTTCTTCTTAGAAACTAAATAATATTTCATGGAAAATGAAAAACTAAAGCGCGGGGAAGAAATTGAACTTGTAATATCAGACCTCGCATTTGGAGGACAAGGAATATCAAAAGTTAATGACCTTATTTTCTTTGTTAAAGATGCTATTCCAGGACAAAAAGTACTTACCAAAGTAAGTAGAATCAAAAAAAAATATGTAGAAGTTTATAAGATTAAAACAATCAAACAATCCGTAGATGAGATTGATCCTAGATGTGAACATTTTAAATATTGTGGTGGATGTACTCTCCAGCAATTAGATTATGAAAAGCAAATTTACTATAAACAGCAGCAAGTTCATGATATTCTAGCTAAAATTGGAGGAATTAAAAACCCAAAGATAAATACGATTCTTCCCTGTGATAAAACATTTTATTACCGCAATAAAATGGAGTATACATTTTCAGGAAATCCCTGGTATGTTGATAATGAGACCTATGATGATGTTATAATTGGGTTGCATGTACCAAAACGTTTTGATAAGATTTTAAGTATCAATGAATGCCATATAAATGACCCCATATTTAATGATTTAAATACTGCAATTAAAACATGTGCAAATAAATTCAATCTTGTACCCTATGATGTAAGAAAGCATGTTGGTTTCCTTAGATTCCTCGTACTTAGAATTGGTGTCCATACAAATGAGGTTATGGTAAACTTTGTTACTGCTGGATATAAGCCTAAACTTATTGCACCACTTGTAGAACTTATTTTAGAAAATTTTCCTAATGTAAAAAGTATTGTAAATACCATAAATGCTGATAAAAACAATACCGCAACTGGAAATACAAAACTAATTCATGGTGAGAGTTATATCAATGAAAAAATAGGTGATTATATTTTTAAAGTTTCTGCAAATTCATTTTTCCAAACAAACTCCTATCAAGTAAAAACCTTATATGATTATATCATTAAAACAGCAAAGTTTAAAAAGAGTGATATTGTATATGATTTATATTGCGGTACTGGTACAATAGGGATATATATATCTTCATATGTTAAAAAAGTATATGGTATTGAGATTATAGAAGATGCAATAAAAGATGCAAAATTTAATGCTGAGGTAAATGATGTAGAAAACACATCATTTTATGCAAGCGATATTAAAGATTTCTTCAATGAAAAAAATAATATAGCTGATAAACCAAACACTGTTATAATTGATCCACCAAGACCAGGACTTCATGGTGATGTTGTTCAAGATATTATTTCCTTATCACCTGGTAAAATAATTTATGTATCCTGTAACCCTTCAACTCAGGCTAGGGATGTTAAAATATTTATGGAAAATGACTATAAAATATCTGATATACAGCCCATCGATATGTTCCCCCACACCCCTCATATTGAATGTATCATAACCTTAAAAAAATAAAGATTGTTATCTAAAATAGCTTTCCGATTAAGTTAAATTAATAATAATGAATGCCATAGAAATTCAATCACTAGAAAAAACTTATGATACTGGAGTTGAAGCTTTAAAAGGGATTGATCTTGTAATTCCTAAAGGGTCCTTTTTTGGACTACTTGGACCAAATGGCGCAGGTAAAACAACAACCATTGGAATTTTAACAGGTCTTGTTAATAAAACATCAGGAAATGCAAAAATATTAGGCTATGATATTATAGAAAACTACAAAGATGCAAGACGATCCATTGGATTATCACCCCAAGAAATAAATTTAGATGTTTTTTTTACCATAAAAAAAATTCTTGAGTTCCAGGCAGGATACTTTGGAGTACCCTCAAAAATTGCAGTAAAAAAAGTTGATGATGTTTTAAAAAAATTGGGGATTTATGATAAAAAAGATAATACAGCAAGGCACTTATCTGGCGGAATGAAAAGAAGAGTTCAAATTGCCAAAGCATTAGTTCATGATCCACCTATTCTTATTTTAGATGAGCCTACAGCTGGGGTTGATATAGAGCTTAGGCATATGTTGTGGGATTATTTAACCCTTTTAAATAAAGAAGGTAAAACTATTTTACTTACAACCCATTATATTGAAGAAGCTGAAAGATTATGTGACGAGATTGCAATTATACATAACGGTCAAATAATCAAGCAGGGAGATACAAAATCAATTATAAAAGAAGTTAGCCTTAACATAATTGAGATTGAGCTACGAAACCCAGCTAACTTTAAATGTTTAAATGATCTCGATTATACACTCGAAGGGAATATTCTAAAAATTCAATCTAAAGAAGTAAATAAAGATATTGTTAAAATTATTGAAGAGATAGAAAAAACAACTAAAATTGAAAATATAAATATTATAAATAGCTCTCTAGAAGATGCATTTATAAAATTAACCAATTAAATGAGTATAGAATTTTTAACATTTTTAAAAAGAGAAATACATCGATTCCTTGTTCTATATAAGCAGACCATTATCCCTGCTCTTATATCATCACTCTTATATATCATTGTTTTTGGCACAACACTTGGAACTAGAATTAGCTCAATAGATGGTGTTGCCTATATAAACTATATTGTGCCAGGTCTTGCCATGATGTCTGTTATTAATCAATCCTATCAAAATAGCGCATCAAGTATTATGCAAGGTAAATACTTAAAATTCATTGAAGATATTTTAATTGCACCTTTAAGTGGACTAGAGATAAGTTTAGGGTATATAATCGGAGGAGCGCTTAGAGGACTTATTTGTGGATTTGGAATTTTAATTATCTGTTTATTTATGACAGATCTTAAAATAGAAAACTATTTATTAACTTTATTTTATTTGTTAACAGTGTCTTGGACTTTTTCAGCTTTTGGAGTAATCATTGGAATTTATGCTAAATCATGGGATGAGATTGGTAGTTTTACTAATTTTGTATTTATGCCTATGACCTTTTTAGGGGGTGTTTTCTACTCACTTGATATGCTTCCACCCCTTTGGAGAAACATATCGTATATAAATCCTATTTACTGGATGATAAGTGGTCTTAGATATTCTACTCTAGGTTTAGAGGAAAATGCTAATCTTATCTCACTCTTAATATGTTTTGGATTTAGTTGCATATTTACTTTTATAGCAACATGGATGTTTAAAACAGGTTATAAAATAAAATCATGATTTTATTGTAATAATTATATTTTTAAAATTAAATTTAACTTATTCTGAATAAAATTGTAAATATAAAAAATAAATTAATTTTTAAAGTAGTACTTGGGATACTATCTGTGTGGATGTTCGGGGCACTGATTATATCTATTGTTGAGCCTGGAGCTTTTAAAAATATTGGGAATTCCCTTTGGTGGGCAATTGTAACTATGACAACAGTTGGCTATGGAGATATGGCTCCTGTTACCGTTCCAGGAAGACTACTTGCTATTTTAATTATGTTAACAGGTATTATTCTAGTAGCACTTATTACAGGAACAATATCATCAATTTTTACAACTAAACGTATTATGGAGGGTAAAGGTTTGGAAAAAATTTCTAAAGAAAATCATATTATTATCTGTGGTTGCAATCCAAATATTCTTGGGTTAATTCATGGATTTTTAGATTCATCAAACAATACTGATATTATTCTTATTAATGATGAGCCTCAAGATAAAATCGATTCCATTATGTCTGGAATTTCAAAAAGTAATGTTCAATTTGTCAGGGGTGATTATTCAATAGACTCAATTTTAAATAAAGCAGATACAACAAGAGCGAAGTATGTTCTTATCTTAAATGATTCAAGTAATAATCAAGATGAGAAAGTAATACTTACTACACTAACAATTAAAAAATTATCTCCAGGTATACGAGTCGTTGCTCAGATAAATGATAAAAATAAAATTCCATTTTTAAGACGTGCTAACGTTGATGCTGTTTTAAGTAGTGATGATTATAATCTGTATATGTCATTATCTCACATTCTTGATCCAGGAAGCGCACAAGCAATTAGTTCTCTTATGAGTGAACATTCTAATAATTCTCTTAAAAGCAAAGAAATACCAGAGAAATTTATTGGAAAAACTTTTTCTGAACTTCATAAATATTATTTTGATGAATATGGAATAATCTGCCTAGGACTTTATAATCATGAAGAAAAAATGGGAATATCTGATCTCCTTTCATCTAATAGTGATACAATAGATGAATTTATAGAACGTAAACTTAAGCAAGCTGGACACTCACTTGAGGAAAAAAATAAAGTTCATATAAATTTAAATCCTGGTAAAAGTGAGATTATATTAAAAGGACAAGGAGCATTGATTTTAAAATGAAAAAATATTTAAATACATTCGATATCTTTAATGATCTATCTGAAAATGAGATAGAACTTTTCACCAGTCAGATGAAAACTATAAAATACAAAAAAAATGATACCATCATTAGTGAAGGCGATGAAGGAAATTCACTTCTTTTTATCCTCGATGGTGAAATTGTTATAACTCAAGCCTTAACACTTGCAACAAATAAACTTGATGAAGGTGATAATAGAGAAAAACAAATCACAAATCTAAATTCTAAAGATCATAAAATTATGCTTGGAGAAATTGCTTTATTTAGTCCTGATAAAAAAAGAAATGCTACTGTAAAATCTATTGTAGATTGTGAAGTAGTACGCTTACCATTTAATAAAATTTTTTCAATATGTGATGAAAATCATTCTGTTGGTTATAAATTGATGAAAAATCTATCTGGAATTGTTACAAAAAATTTAATTAACTCAAACCATAAAGTATTAAAACTTACTACAGCTTTTAGTCTACTTATTGATCACTAATCACATTAAATGATTAATATCATTATATAATACCAAAATAAATAAAGACATAATAAATATAAATCCTGTCAGCTGAATACCATATTTAACTTTCAAAGGAAGTTCTCTCCTTATTAATCCTTCAATAAGTGCAATAAATACATGCCCTCCATCAAGACCAGGAATTGGGAGTATATTAATAAGTCCTAGATTAACACTAATCATAGCTGTAAGTAAAAACAGTGATTTCATTCCAGCCTGTGCAGTTTCTCCAGCCATTTTAACAAGATATAATGGTCCAAAGAAATCACCAAAGGTCACTGTCCCATTAAAAAGTGCTTTTAAGCTATATAATATCTGATTTAAAAGAACAAGTGTTTGATTTATCCCCTTTGAAATTGCTTCAAAAAAAGAAGCTTCAATAATATTGTATTTAGGACTAATTCCAAGAATTCCGATATCTTTTATTTCACCATCTACAAACTGTTTCATTGGGAATGTAGTTACAGATGATGATAATATTTGCTCATTTCTCATCCACTTAACACTAATTTCATTATTAGGATTATCATGTATAATTTTAGATAAATCTGTCCATGTATTTACCTTAATATTATTTATTGATATTATCTCATCACCATTTTGTAAACCTAAGGATGCTGCAGGAGATATAACAGTTTCTTCTTCAATAGTTAATTCAGGAGTTATCTCATTTACTATAGGAACATCAATAATTTCAGGGTATCCATCACTAAAAATAAAAAATGAAAATATTACAGATGATAATACAAAATTCATTAATACTCCAGCGGATAAAAACCATATCTTCTGAAACATATTTTTAGATCTAAATTCATAGTCTTCTTTTTTAGTTGATGCATCAAAACTCTCATCTAAAATACCAGCAACTTTAACATATCCTCCAAGAGGGAATAAACCTATACCATATTCTGTACCTCTATATTCTTTTTTATAACCTAATCCAAATAAATTAAAGCCCACATAAAACTTTTCAACTTTTATTCCAACTGATCTAGCAGCCATAAAATGTCCAAGTTCATGTAAAAATACTGGTAATCCTATAACGATTATAAATGAGAGAAGATAAATCATGATGAATATTTATTATTTATATAATTTTCTGTCCATTTTGTTAGAGATAATATATCACTTAATGTCGGAGAATCTATGCAATTATGGTTATTCATACATTCTTCAATTATCTCAGGAATTTGTGTAAATGAAATTTTTTCTTTTAAAAATAATTCAACAGCTAAATCGTTTGATACATTTAATACAACTGGATATGATTTTTTAGAATTTATAGCATCAAAGGCTAATTTCACACATTTAAATTTATTTAGATTAATTGGCTGGATATCTAATTTTGAAAATTTTTCTACATCAAATTTTAAATTATTTAATTCATAACGATCTGGATAAGAAAGGGCATATTGAATAGGAAGCCTCATATCTGGATTAGAAAGCTGTGCTTTTATAGAACCATCTATATATTCAACCATAGAATGAATAATTGATTGAGGATGTACAACAATTTCAATATTTTTTGCATTAATATTAAAAAGCCAATATGCTTCAATCATTTCAAATCCTTTATTCATCATTGTAGCAGAATCAATGGTAATTTTGGGACCCATATCCCAATTAGGATGATTTAATGCTTGTTTAACCGTAATATCTAAAAACTTATGCGCTTCTAAGCTTCTAAATGGACCACCTGAAGCAGTTAAAATAATTTTTCTAATATTCTTTTTTTCTTCTCCTACCATACATTGCCATAATGCACTATGCTCACTATCAACAGGAAATATATTAACATCCTTAGATTTTGCTAATTTTATTACTAAATGTCCAGCTTGTACAATACTTTCTTTATTGGATAAAGCAATATCTATCCCTGATTCAATGATTTTAAGTGTTGGTTCCAATCCATTATATCCAACAATAGCATTTAAAATAACATCAGTACTTGATAGCTGGCATAATTCCATAAGCCCATCATGACCTACTAATATATTTTCAGTATTTATATTATTTTTCAATTGATCATATTTAGACTTATCATAAATACAAATATATTCTGGATTAAATTCTCGAGATTGCTTGATTAGTTCATCTACACTGCTTCGAGCAGCAATAAATTTTATTTTAAATTTATCTTTATGATTTCTAACTACTTCTAGTGCTTGTTTTCCTACAGATCCAGTTGAACCTAAAATTCCAATATTTTTCATAATTTATAACTAAATCCTATAAGCAGGTTTGTATCAATATCATCATTATCAAGAGCTTGTATCCCAAATCTAAATATTATCGTATTAGTTATTGGTCTTAAATAATCAATAATTAATGAATTTTTATTAACCCTATTTTCATCATCATAATCAAATGAATAATTAAAAGAAAATAGAACCCATGATTTATCAATTTTAAATATAGGCGTTATTGCAATATTTGACCACTTTTGTTTATTTTCAATGAATTTTTTTGAATAATATCCTAAAGAATAATAGACATTTTTAAAATAATTATTATTAAATCCAACGCTATAGCCCATATTCATGCCATATGTAACTTGCACTGTATTATTTGTTGTGGGAGATATGAAGCCATCAATAAATAAATTTTCTGTAATCCATGAATGATAATTTAAATATGTATTATTTTCACTTTCATTATCTAATATACGAAAACCAAAACTGATGTTTGATAAATCAGCTGGAATTACACTTTGGAAAATAAAATCTAATTCTTCATCTTCTAAATTATCTGAAAAGCAGATACTTGAAAATAAGATTAAGATTAATATATTATATTTAAATAAGTCCTCTACCACTATCTTTAATAAACTGAATAATATTTTTAATTTCATCAGTCATTTCCATTTTATCTTTAATAGCTTGTACTGCTTGTTTAATATTCAAACTTGATTTAAAAATTAATTTATATGCTATTTTAATATTATTACGAGTTTTCTGATTAAAATTTCTTCTTCTTAAACCAACACTGTTAATTCCAGCATATTGAAGTGGCTCACCAGTCGCAAGTATATATGGAGGGACATCTTGTAAAATAACCCTACCTCCTCCTATAAATGCATGTTGACCAACTTTGCAAAATTGGTGAACTGGCGTCATTCCTCCAATTGTTACATGATACCCTATTTCAGAATGGCCTCCTAATTGAACTCCATTGGCAAGAATAACTTTATCACCTATTATGCAATCATGAGCAACATGAACATAAGCCATAAGTAAGCAATCATTCTTTATAATTGTTGTATTAGAATCATCAGTCCCTCTATTTAATGTGCAATTTTCTCTAATTGTATTATTATCACCAATAATTAAAGTTGTTTTTTCATCAGCATACTTTAAATCTTGTGGTTCTTCACCTAGTACAGAGCCTTGAAATATTTTATTATTTTCACCTATAGTTGTACCTGATTTGATATGAACGTATGGATGAATTATATTGTCATCACCAATTGTCACACCATCATCAATAATTGAATATGGACCAATAGTTACGTTCTTTCCAATTTTAGCATTCTTATGGATTATACTTGTTTGATGTATATTATTCATCTTTATCTACCACTGTTGCCATAAAATCTGCTTTAGATACTATTTCATTATTAACACTAGCATGACCTCTTATTCGAGCTGTTCTTAATCTATACTTTACTAATTCAACATAAATAATAAGTTTATTTCCTGGCACCACTTTTTTAATAAATTTTGCTTGATTTACCACAGAAAGCATCATCATCTTTGTTGCAGGATTTTCTACAGTATTAAATTGAAGAAAACAACTAGCTTGAGCCATACACTCTAAAATTAATACTCCAGGCATAATAGGATTATCAGGGAAATGTCCCTTGAAAAAATCATCGTCTTTAGATACATTTTTAACTGCTGTAACATTTTCACCTGGGATTCCATCAATAATTTCATCAAGAAGTAAAAAAGGTTCCCTGTGAGGTATTATACTCTTTATTTGATCAATATTAAATTTAAACTTTTCCATATACAGATTTAATTTTTTTCATCATTGCAACATTTGAAAAATGTCCGCCACCATAAGATAAAATATGTCCTTTTAAAGATGACCCTAGTAGTGTAAAATCTCCAATTAAATCTAATATTTTATGTCTAATAGGTTCATTATTATATCTTAATTTAACATTATTTAATGTATAATTTTTATTTTCTAAAGATGTTATTTCAATATTTAATTGTGCTAAAAAAAATTTACATTTTTCCTTATTAACATTATCATCTAAAAATACAATGCCTGAATTTAAATCAGCTCCCTGTATTAATCCATTTTCCTTTAGAAAAACCAACTCTCCAATTGAACAGAACGTTCTAGCTAAACTTATTTCTTTATTATAGCTTTCATTATAACTATATGTAAATTCATCTTTACCGATATTACCATAAGAAAAATCAGCATAATAAGTGATTTTAAATTCGTCTGAAGGTAAAATCTTCATCATACATCTATCATCCTTATAATTAATAACATTAGATATAACTATTTGATTACGCACATCATTAAGATTTTTAATCCCAGCATTTAAAATTTTATCTACAAAAGGCTTACTACTCCCATCAAATATTGGAGGCTCAACATTATCAATTTCGATAATAGCATTATCTATGCCAAGACCACTTAAAGCCGATAAAAGATGTTCTATTGTATGAATTTTATAGCCATCTTTACCTAATGTTGTTCCTCTATTTGTTTCAACTACATTATCAACATCTGCTTTTATATTAATATTTTTATTTAAATCAGTTCTCTTAAATATAATTCCTGTATTTTCATTAGCTGGATTTAAAACAATGTTAGTTTTCATACCAGTATGAAGCCCTTTACCAAAAAACTTAATTCTTTTATTTAATGTTTTTTGTAAAGAAAACAAATTCTATGACCTGTCCTTATCATTAGTAAGATTTCTTAAAAATATCTGTTGTTTCAAAAAATCTCTATGCGGTTGAGCTGGATTGCCAGATAAAAATGATTTTTTATCTACTGAATTACAAACTAATGATTTTGCAGTAATGGTACTGCCTTCTTCAATTATCAAATGATCTATAATACCTACTTGACCAGCAATTGTAACATTGTCTTTAATAATTGTACTTCCTGCAATTCCAACTTGAGCAGCGATAACACAGCCTCTCCCAATAATAACATTGTGACCTACTTGAATCAAATTATCTAATCTGCAATTTTCTTTAATAATCGTATCATTTATAGTTCCTCTATCAATGCAACAGTTAGCTCCAATTGAGACATCATCTTTGATTATTACTTTACCTATATGTGGGATACTTTTATTTTTACCACTATTCTTAATAAGTCCAAAACCATTTGCTCCAATAGTAGTTCCAGAATCAATCTTGCAATAATCACCTATTACATTATTTCTATAAATTGATACATTTGAAAATATTTCAGTATACTTACCAATTTTTGTATTTTCACCTATATATGTTCCTGAATTAATAAATACATTATCCCCAATAACAACATTATCTTCTATAACAACATTTGGCCCAATATATAAATTATCACCTAACTTTACATTTTCACCAATTGCAGAAGAACTACAAATTGAGGGTTCTTTTTTTAAACGCGGATAGAATAAATTAATAACCTTAATAAATGATGATGGAGGATCTAATACTTTTATAAAAATTTTATCATAATCACATAAATCAAAATCATTATTTACAATAAAAACAGAAGCATTATTATTCTTTAAATATTTTATATATTTATCATTTGAGATATATGTTATACAATTAGATTTACCTTTTTCAATATCACAAATATTTTCTACTTGATGTGTTGCATCTCCAATAATTTTACCATCTATTAATTTTGCAATTTTGTCAACAGAAATCATTAATTATTCTTATCTTCCTCAATATTTATTTTTTTCAACTCACTTAATACGTCTTGAGTGAGATTATGAGAATCTAACGCATAAACGATAGAGCCCTGCACAGCATCAAAAATATAATCATAACCTCTTTCTTCACCTATTTTTCTAATTATCCTATCAATAGTTTGAAGAATAGGAGCTAGAAGCTCATTCTGCAAACTATATAAATGCCCTTCTGGTCCAAAATATTGCAATTGCCATTGTTGTATTTCTTGTTCTTTTTGTCTAATATTAGTTTCCATTTGACTTTTCTTCTGCTCACTTAATATAATACTTCCTGTTTGATAGGCTGTTTTAAGACTATCTAAAGAAACTAATTTTTTTTCATATTGAGTTTGTAATTTTTTTTGTTCTTTTTCAAGTTCTACTTGAACCTGTCTTACATCTTCAAACTCAGACATTATAATTTGAGAATCTATATAACCAATTTTAGTTTCATTAAATCCAAAACTAATTAATATTAAACTCATTAAAAATATTATTTTTTTCACTTATTCTCCTTTATTTTAATTTATTGGCATTCCAAATAACAAATGATGCTCCCAACCTGATGGGGTACTATAATCCTCATAAATACTATCAAAACCATATCCTACATCATAACCTAACATTCCAAGCATTGGCATATAAATTCGAACACCTACACCTAAAGATCTTTTTAAATCAAACACATCTACAGAATCAAAATCTTCCCATACATTTCCCGCATCACCAAAAATCAAGCCATAAATTGTTGGAGAATCAGAAAATTGATACCTAAGTTCCATAGAATATTTAAACATAATTTTTCCACCATCTGAACTTAGATAACCTGAATTTATTTTTTTAGGTCCGACACCATTATCAACATAACCTCTTAACATTTCACCATAAGGAATCCCTGTTCCTCCCATAACAAACCTAGCTGTATATGGTATAAATTGATTATCCTCTAATTCCATTAAAGCTCCAAACTTGAAATTTTGAAACATAACAACTTCTTTATATAATGGTGAATACCAATCAAAAGTAAATACTTGCTTATGATAATTTTCATTACCTCCTAAAATATTACCAGAAAAGGTTGATGACCAAACAAATTTTGTACCTTCAGTTGGAAATTCAGGTCTATTTCTACTGTCTCTAGATATTACCTGAGTAATTGAGACTCCTTGTCTTGATGCATATCCTCGTTCAGAATTTTCTTCAACTATTACACTCTCACTGAAATCACCTAACAAATCATCAATCAAACCTTTATAATCTGTCTTTCTTAAAGTTAATGTCCAATTACCTTTAAAAAAATAATCAGGCCAGTTAAATCGTCTACCAAACATAACAGAAGCTCTATTAGAGACAGTATCATATTTAAGTAAATTATTAGAGCTTTGACCTTGTTCACTATGAGAAATAGTAAACCCAATAGAATTACGTGAATCAAAAATTCTAGGCTCCCTGAAACTAAAAGAAAAAGATTGATAATCTGAACTATTATTAGATGATATAGATTGACCTTGCATCTGATTTTGCAATCCTCTAGAATAATTTATTGATAACATTTGACCTTTACCCATAAAATTAATAAACTCAAAACCTCCTCCACCAGTAAACCCTTGCACTTCATTATAACCCATTGAGAAATTAGCTCTTCCTGTTTCTTTTTCAATTACTTTTAAATCAATATCTACCTGATCCTCTGAATTTTTAACTATTAATATCTCAGGAACAACATTTTCAAAATAGTTTAAAAGAAAGATACTATTTAGACTATCGTAAATATTTTTATAATTAAAAATATCACCTGGATATATTTTCATCTCTCTTCTTATAACATTATCATAAGTTTTATTGTTCCCCGAAATAAATATCTTTCTAATCTTAGTTTTTTCATTTTCAGTTATACTAAAATTAATATTTAAATTATTGTTTTCATCAGGAATAATTTCATAATCCATTTGCACAAAGAAATAACCTTCATCCATATATTTTGATCTAAGATTTCCAACTGCCATTACAAACTCATCTTGAGAATATTTAGACTTACTTTTCAAATTTAAAGATTCTAGCAATTGATCATTTGTGAATTTGGTATTACCTGTGAAATTAAAATTGTTATAATAACATAAATCACTTTCATTAATAAAAATATTAATAATTATACCTTGATCAGAAAATTCTATGTTCTTATCTAAAATTTGGATATCTCTATAACCTTTGTTTTTATAAAAATTTTCTAAATTTATAACATCTTCCTCAAAATCAGAATTGCTAAAATTTCCTTTCCAGAACTTATACCATTTCTTTTCACTTAAATTATTTAAAGATTTCAAAAGGGTTGATTTAGAAAAATTATTGTTACCAATAAATTTAATTTCCTTAATCTTATATTTTCTACCTTCATTTATAGTAAAAACTAAATCTTTAGAATAATCATTATCAGTTTTTTTAAGTTTATAT
>Ga0066850_10000630_pt1 | contig 18932 bp, 14 predicted proteins | sample ETNtaG_4_FD_67282 | JGI IMG/M metagenome (GOLD analysis project Ga0066850, IMG submission 67282) | Marine microbial and viral communities from oxygen minimum zone, Eastern Pacific Ocean - ETNP201406SV67 | ecosystem: Environmental > Aquatic > Marine > Oceanic | place: Pacific Ocean: Eastern... | reverse complement strand
TTAATTAAATCAATAGATTTTTTCATATAGTCTGATGTATTAATTTTCACATCAAAGTTTGGTTGTTTTATATATGTTTTTGAATTTGCTACAAATAGAACTAAAACAACATTTAGAAATGCTATAATCAATAATATTTTTGTTTTTTGAATTTGTGGTCTAAACATTATATGTATATATTAACATTAAAATAAAATGGACTATACTTGACTGAATCAAAACAACTGATATAGTCCGAGCTGCCCCTTGTTTATCCATCCATGAAGCAATAAGACCTGGAATAATAAATCCAATGTAATCAACTGGGAAACTACTGATATTAATGCTCTTTCTAAAAAAGACCCCTATTAAAAAAGCAATCAATAAAGATAAAATCACTCTTCTTCTACCGTAGATTAATAAATATTTAGATAGAACAAGAATAAGTAAATAAGTTATATAAGCAATAAAAAATGTGATAAATACTGATAATGAATCTTGAAGATGTAATGCAAAATACCCAGGGACAATAACACCCCCACCCATAACACCCAGTGTTTCGCTAAACATTAAGCTTACAAGCATGCCTAACCCAATAGCCAGGTATACATATGACTGATAATCTAAAATAAATGGTTCATATATCAAATTAATCATATTTTATATTTTTGTAGGTTATTTAAAAACACATCCCCCCAGCCAACCATATTACCTATACCAATAATTGAATATTTATTTAGTTTCAACAAATTACTTATAACTTCATTTTGGTTAGATTTCATTGACAATAATTTAATTATAGTATTTGAATTATACTGATTAATTAAATTATCAACTCCATCTGCTCTAATTATAAATAAATCTGGATTAATTTTATGTAAAACCATATTTATCAATTGTACAGTTCTATACCTTCTATCATTTCTTGCGTTTAAGAAAAAACAAATCTTTTTATTTTTCAATCTTTTTTTAATTAGATTCCATGTTTTAAAAGTAGAATCAGGATCATTAGCAGCAAAAGCACTCACAAATTGATTTGTCTTTTTTAAATCCCAAATAAATAATGCTCCTGGATCTGGTTTAGTCTTAGACATACCTTTTAATGCGACAGTTTTTGGCACTCCATATTCTTGACAAACTTTTAATGCCAAACTAATATTTTCAGGGTGCTCTATATAGGGGAAATTTTCCAAATATAAAGAATCAATATCTTTTTCATTAGAGATTTCAATTGAAGATTGCCTAGTTTTTGCAATATTTTCAAGAGGTTTAACCATTATTTTTTCCGCAGTAATTACTTTAGAATTATAAGAAATTGTATTACTTAAAGAATAAGCAATGTCTTCATTAGTAACTCCCATTTCATCAATATGATCTTTCCTTATGTTTGTAATAACAGATAAAGTTGATCTTATAATTCTATGTTCAGAAATCCATTGATACTGAGGATTAACTGCCATGCACTCCATAACTACTGCATCTGGTTTTTGTTTACCAAAATACCTAATTAATTTAATTTGCTCACCTATACTTGCACTTCTAAGTCTATGCAACTCTACATCTTCACCATTTTCATTAATTATTCTAGGGGTTGTGCCCGTTGTCTTAGCAAAAGTTTTTAATCCTGATTCTCTAAGCCCTGCTGCAATAAGCCTAACAACGCTAGATTTCCCTCTAGCTCCATTAACATGAATTCTAATTGGGATTTGAGATAAAGATATTAAATGAAATTTTATTTCAATTATTGCAAAAATTATTAAAATTGCAATAATAACTATAAGCGAAGTAATTGAAATTATTGAAATATCCATTTCAAAAAATAATATATCTTAATTAACTTTCTAAAATTAAATTTATTATAATAATGACATCAAGAATATTAATAATTCCATTTCCATCTAAATCAGCAATATATGCTCCCATAGAATCAAGTGATTGAACATTCATAATGTGATTCACTACAACTATAACATCTAATACATTTATTTCTTCATCCTGATTAGCATCACCTAACAATGTTTGAATCGGATTTCTAGTTGTGATAAATAAAGCAGATTCATCTTGCAATATCATTGCTGATGATGGATATTCATTATTAAATGTGTACTGAAGACCTTGAGTACCTAAATGATTCTCAATTCCAACGGTTGAATATGCCCCATGAATAGGAGTTCCCCATCCTCCATAACTTCCCGTTGATGTATTATTAAATTCTTTGTATTGAATTTTAATTTCATTGTCACCAGTTGGAGTTAAATAAGATTCATCATAAAGAATTATTTGAAATGTTTCTATTGAATTATTATTATTTGTTCTCATCTCAGACCACTCAACAATAAAATGATCACCTCCATCAAATTTATAAATTTCAGCAGATGATGTTGTTTTTAAATCATCCCAAAATGCTGCAACCATTGGAGAAGGACCACCTGCTCCAGGAATTGGATAATTTCTAAATGATTTTATTGAAGTCTCACCAAAAGTTACCCACCCATTAGTATTAATTGTTAACTGATTATAGTTAATACCATAAAATTTAAAACTAAATGGCAAATCTAAAGTTATTGTACTATTAGAAATACCATTTCCATCGCCACCATCACTCAAGTTTAATAATTGGCCATTTCCTCCTTGATCTTGGTCTATTTCTATCCAATTATATATAGGTGCTAAATTATAATCTAAATCATTTGAATCATAAATATAATAACCATGTTCATCAGGCCCTAGAGGATCTTGAACACCTGGGTAACCTACATTTATATTAAAAATCACATCTTTACTATACCCATTAGAGCTATAGATATTTGCATTAATATTTAATATTGAGCCATTAATTGTATTTTGATCAACCAAAATAGCAAGATTAGATTCTACATTAGATTCTACTATCTGCCCTGGATAAATATCACCAAAATATCCTGTATCATATATAATATCTAAAGCATATCCAGAATGTAATAAATTTATCTCAACATTATTTAAAATTATATCACCGGTATTTTCTAGAAATATTTTTATTTCAGACTGTTCTCCTGGATTTAACACAAAATTATCTATTAGTTCAACACTATCAACAATAATCATACCCGCTTGTAAATTAATATTTATAATTGAGTCCCAGTTTGAAAGTCCATTTGAAATATTTAATTTAAGAGATAAATCATCATCATTTACTAATTGACTGCTAAGTTCAAGCAAATAATTCAAATTGCCATCAGATGAATTATCTGGATTAATATTGCCATATTGATTTTCGGCTGTAAGAATATTTACAAAGTCAGACGTAGATGATAAATCTGCATAAACATTATAAGCTGTTGAATTTCCATAATTAATTACAGGTATAATAAGTTCAACAGTTTCACCAGGATTCGCAAAGCCATCTCCATTTCCACTTTCATCTAAAATCTGGATATTTTCATGTAAAACATTAACATTAACATCTTCTATGACAATATTAAAACTTTCTTCAATAGGAATACAATTTTGTTTAGTTATAGTTAAAAATACATTTCCTCCAGATTCATAATCAAGATTAAAAGTAATATTACCTTCAAAGTCAGATAAGCCAGACATAAAGATTTCATCATTACCTTTTAAAAGAGTTACTAAAGCATTCTCTACAGGGACATTAAATTGATCTTTCACATGAATATCTATATAATTAGTACCATATGTAATACTATTTTCATAGTCTGCCTCAATCAATTTAGGTGTATCTGTCCATAAAATCAATCCAGGATCACCAATTAAATTATTCCAATATGAAAAAATACTAACTCTATTACTTGGATCATCAGGATACGTATGTAATAATGCAAGTCTTCCATTAGCTACTACAGCACCTGCACTCTGTAAATTTTTTGAAAAAATACCATCATAGACACCCATGCTTACAATATTATTAAACATTGTATGTGTGCCTGAAGTAGCAGTTCCAATTGCAGCTACTGCTCCTTTAGGATTATTTACAGAACCAGCTCTGAAAAACTCTTCACTTAAAGAAGTATAATTAAAATCTCCTGTTCCACAAGTTAAGAAAGTTACAAAAGGTGTTTTATAACCATTGTTTGCACCATTTATATTAGAAGAAGTAAAACCACTCACACCAATATAACCTCTATAATTCATATACAAAGAGCCATTTTCTAATTGATTTTCCATCCAGCTAGAATAATTTCCATTTCCATAATTAGTATTAATATTTTCAATATCATATACTTGCATAATATTTTCTATATATTGATTCATAATAATTGTAGACTGACCTGATGATGATGGATCTGCGCATAATGAGGTAGTTTCATACCAATCATTTCCTAATTGATTAATATAAGTAGCTTTTTCATATGCTAAAGTTTTATTAATAACATTATTTAACTCACTAGAAGAATTAACAGAAATCCTACCAATAAATACCTCTGGTAATAAATCTCCCCCATCTAACTGAGAATATGGAAAATCTCCTGCTCCACCATAACCTGACCAACTCTCTGTGAAATAACCTATAGCATAACTTCCGCTTGTATCTCCAATTAGACCAACAATCTCAGGAGGGTTAACCCATTCTTCGTAAGCATTTTGTATGTAATTTTTTATAGCAGAAGACCCAGGCCCTCCGATATCATCTGTTGAGACAACATTTACAACATACCCTCTTTTATGTCTCCAATCTATTAATTGTTGTACGTAAGAATTATTTATTGATGCTCCACCGCAAATATATAATATTGAAGGTTCTTGGTAATCAGATTCTCTACTAGAAGGTTCATAATTAATAATCAAATCTTTATAAAGTGGTTCAAATAATTTAGATAATTTATTATCATTAAAGATTCTCGATTCATTTATTTCATATTCTTTAATATTTAACTCTATATCCTCATAGGTATATATTTGCCTATTTACAAAATCAAATTCTAAAGGATAAAACATTATTTGTTTAATAACAATCCCGCGAAATATCATAGATTGAGAGACAATAAGATTATTTTCAGGAATTTGGATAGAATTATTAATAACTGCATTAATAAGATCATCTTTTTGAGGTGAATCAACTATTTTTTTTGTTCCAGTAAAAGATACATTAATATCATATCCATCATTAATTTGATAAAAAGTCGAGTAAGAAGGAATAACAGCATCTGAATTAGAATTCAATTCATTTATAAAAATAGGGATATCTATGTTTTTATTTTTTATCTCGATTTTTGAATCTTCATTATCACTGACGAATGTCATCAAATCATCAGAAAATATAAAGGATGATAATAAGATATAGATAAAGCTAAGCTTATATAGAACATTTAACATTAACATAATCATAAAATTAAGACTTGGTATATGGAATTTATAAAATAAGTTTGTATCAATATGTAATTTAATTCTAATTATATTTAGTTTTTAGACTAATTAATCAAATGTGAAAATTAATAGTGGGTGCTTTAAATTATTAATTAAATAAATATAACATGTTGTTACATTAATTATATTTAATAAATTTATAAGCTTGACATAAATTATGTGTCTATATTCATATTTCAGTAATTATTTAATAAGGAGAAATGATTATGTTAAATAATCTTAAAAGACGACTACAAGAAGGTTTTACTCTTGTTGAAATACTAATAGTAGTTGTTATAATTGGAATTCTTGCAGCAATTGCTATACCAACGTATTTCAAATATGTTGAAAGAGGTTATGCATCTGATGCAAAAGTTCAAATGAAAAATATTCTTGAGAATTCAAAATTATATTATTCAGAAAATGATGAATTTCCTGAAGATGTTAAGTTGATGAATGAAGAAGGATATGCAAATGTACCTGAATCAACTTTAAGAAAATGGCAATTTTCCATAGAGTTAAGCTATGAATCAAGTCAAGGTATAACAGGTACTATTACAGCTGAAAGTCTTGATGAAATGAAAGGTGGAGCAGGGAAAATAGTAGTATTCGACGTCCAATTAGGCAGATTTGTCGGATATGGTACTAATGAAGAAATTGGTGGATAATGAGTCAAATAAATGATTTATTAAAATATTCTCTTGATTCTGGAGCATCTGATTTACACTTAAGTGTTGGGTCAATCCCGATGGTACGCATTAATGGAGTAATGAACAAATTAGAAATGTCTACTATGGATTTATCAAGCATGGAAAATATTAAAGATGAAATTTTAAATCAAAATCAGAAAGAAGTTTTTGATGAAAAATTAGAAATTGATTTTTCATACAAACTAGATAATCAAGGTAGATATAGAGTTAACTTTTTCCACCAGATCAATGGTTTATCAGCAGTTTTCAGAACAATACCAGCCACTATTAAAAGTAGCGACGAACTTGGCATTGCTCCTATAATAAATAAATTAGCAATGGAAGAAAAAGGGTTGGTGCTTCTTACTGGCCCTACAGGATGCGGGAAATCAACTACATTAGCTGCAATGGTCGATTATATAAATGAAAATAAAGCATGCCATATAATCACTATTGAAGATCCTGTTGAATATTATCATAATTCTAAAAAATCTATGATAAACCAAAGAGAATTAGGACAATCTACACATTCTTTTTCAAATGCCCTTAAATCAGCTTTAAGAGAAGACCCGGATGTAATACTAGTTGGAGAAATGAGAGATTTAGAAACCATCCAGCTAGCGTTAACTGCAGCTGAAACTGGCCATTTAGTTCTATCTACTCTCCATACATCAAGTGCTGTGAAGACTATTGATAGAATAATTGATGTTTTTCCTGGTGGACAAAAAGAGCATATACGCTCTATGTTATCAGAAAGTTTATTATCAGTAATTTCTCAAAAGTTACTTAGAAACAGAGAAAAAAATGCACGGGTACCAGCATCTGAAATAATGATAGCAAACTCAGCTATTAAAAACTTAATAAGAGAAAACAAAATATATCAAATACCCTCTTTAATTCAAGCAGGGGGGCAAGAAGGAATGCAAAGTCTAGATCAAGATTTACAAAGATTAGTTCAACAAGGTAAAATAGAAACCAGTGAAGCAATTAGAATTGCTGATAATAGTGAAATTTTTAAAAAAGGAATTTTTTAGAAGGATGAATAAATTTTTAATAAAATATTCACAAGGATTTTCTTTAACTGAAACTCTCGTTGGAATTTTCATAACTACAATCATTTGCTCTTTTTTATTACTAGGTATTTCACAAGCTAAATTGTTTCTAAATTCAGTGAGAATTAAAGAAAAAGCACTATATGAACTTAAAATATGGACTGATCAATGGAAAAGCATAATTGCTACAGGAGCAGAACGACCTTCAATTATAACAAAAGAAGTTCCTTTATTATCTGATGCTGACAGCAATAATGTAATCATAGGAAAATTAAATAGACAAATTACTTTAGATCCAAATTCAGGAACATACTCAAAATATTACAATTTATATACAAGTATAAAATGGAAAAAAGAAAATTTTTTTTTTAACATAAATCCGAATACTGAAGATTCTTTATTTTTCAATCTTTGGCAAATAAAATTTCATATAAAATGAAAAATGAAACTCATATTTATGGCTTTACTCTAATAGAATTTCTAGTAAATATAATTATAGTTACTGGAATAACTTTTTCAATCTTTTTTTTATTTTCAAATATACAAGAGAATATAAATAATGAAGATAATTTTTCTGATATTTTAAATTACGGGAATAGAGTTCTTGATGAATTAGAATATGAAATGTCTTTAGCTGAAACTATAAACACTGTTTTTCAAACAGATGATTTCACAATGATAAATTTAACCTATCCAAACAGTGAAATTGTCAACAATTTTCTTATAAGCTATAACAAAGGTTTATTAAAAAATGATTCACCAATTGATAATTTAATACAAAAAGATGGTCAAAATAGAACCCGGTATGAAATTAAAAGATTCAATATTCAAAATAATCCTCCTGAAATTCTAGGGTCAAATGCAGATAGTAGAAACTTTAACATTCTTCGATCATCCAGTTATTTAATTACACTAGAAATAGATATTTTTGATAGATTTGAAAAAATAATTAAAACTGTTAAATTTAAAAGAAAATTTTATTCCCCTTCAAAATTTATTGACACAAAATTAAATAATAAAAATTATGATGTTTAAACAAATTAATAAATATCAACTGCAATCAGGATTAACATTGCCCTTGACAATATTATTTACATTTATAAGTTCGGGCTTATTATTTTCTTTTATTCTAAATATTTATGAAAAAAAGTTTCAAGTTGATTACAAAATGGCTCAAATAAAAGCATTATACAACGCTGAATCTGGTATTGCACTTGGTGCGTATGGTAAAATATTTAAAAAAGATTATTATCATAACCCTTCGGAAGACACAGCTAGTTTTATACCTATTCCAGGAATGGGGATGTATTCCATTGGATATTATGAAATAATTGATACTATAGATTATGTTCCAACAAGAGGCGCAAGAGCAACTGGATATGCTACAGTGAAACACTTACTCGGGAAAAAAGAAATTCAAATTAAGAGGACAAAAAAATTAAATTTAATAAATAAATCATCCTTATCTGACTTTCTTTGGTTGACCAATTCAGAAAAAGCAGGAGGTGGACCATGGTCATTTAATTCAGGTATACCATCTGAGAACACGAGAAGAGATAACACCTGGGGCTCAGGAGATCAAATGAATGAAGAATGGAACAGCGATGTAGTGTGTGATGTTGGGGTGAAAACTAATGGGCAATTTGTAATGAGTTCATTTGGGGCACCAACATTTAATAATACAGTAACTGTAACTTATGATGATGAAGGAAACGTAAACTCTCCAAATTTACAAGGTCAAAGTTTTAATTCAGTCTTTCAAGGGAACCCACAACTTGACACACTTGAGGCAACCTGTCTTCCTCCTCCTGGCTATGAAAGGATGAAAAGGCTTATATCAGATAGCAATGAACATATAACATTAAACTCTGACGCATATTTAAACTATGAAATGACTTCGGGAAAAAGAGATACTTTAGTTATGACTGATCTCCAATTCTTTGTTGAAGGAAATGAAAATGGTTTTTATGTAAAACAATGGTGGTTTTTATCTCCCCCCTATTTCAAAACAGATATGATATTTCCATTTCCATCTTTCTTACTCGAAAATGAGTGGAATAATGATAATGGGACAATTGAAAATGATGAATGCATTCGAATAAATGGTGAAAATGATCTTAGAGGATGTCCAAACTATCGTGATTTTCTTGAAAATTATCATTCAAAAACAATTGATTCTAACGGAGACGATAGGTTTATGCCAAATGACCCTTATGGAATAGTTTCCGGTATACAGGGTTTTCATCATTTTGACTATCCAGATATATATACAAACAACGCAGGTTGGAATTCGCAACTTAAATTTTCACAGTTACTTCCTGAATATCAATCCTTACCCGGAGGTAGAAAAAGATATACTGTCAATCATCCTACTGCAATATATATTAAAGGTGGTCCAGTAAGGGTTAAAGGAAGATATAAAGGAAGATATACAATTGTCACTGATGAATATACTCCATACCATAGACATGCGTGGCTACCTTCTATGGGGAATAGCCCTATTGATACTCTTTGGAACAATATTTGGATTACAGATGATTTACTTAACGATGATACTAATAGTCAATTTAGCCTTGCATTTTCTCAGCCTACTCCTGATTGTGAAGGAGGTTCAAATAACGCACTTGGTCTAGTTTCTGGTGCAAATATTATAATTGCAAATACACACAAAAACGGAGCATTTAATGGTGGTGTTTGTAGTGGATGGAATAATCCTGAAAATGACTGTAATATTAATATCCATGCACATATGATTGCATTTAATGAATCTTTCCTTTCTCATTATTGGCAAAACACATATAACCAACCATATTCAAATCCTCCATATGGTGATGGCCAAGGACATCAAATCTATGGAAATTCCGGATTATTAGATAGCAATGGTGAAATTACTATATGGGGAGGAGTTGTACAAGATCACAGGGGATATGTGGTTAGAAATAATCCAGGACCATATAATACAGGAGACATCGGATTCCCTCAAAAAAATTATAATTTTGATTGCAATTTAAAATGTAACTTTCCACCTCTTTACCCGGAAAATGTTACTTGTGATGATGCAGAAGATGAAATTCCATGGGAAGTTAGTGGATACTACTAAAAAAAGGATATAAATGAGTTTAGGCATAGATATAGGAAAATTCAGCATAAAACTAATTGAATTAGAAAAGAATGATAACAACATTCATATTGTAAACATTGGTTCCATTAATACTTTTGATAATATTGATGCGTTTGATATAAATAAGATTTCAAAATCTCAAATAGTAGCTTGCATACAGGACTTATGCTCTTCATTAAATATTAAAACAAAAAAAGTAAAGAAATTAACAACATCTATATCTGGAAGTTTGATTGATGCAAGACAAGTTTCCATGTTAGACATGCCTGACAAAGAATTAATTTCTTCACTTGAACTTGAAGCAAAAAAACATACTCCCTTAGATGGCACTGATGCAATTATTGATTATCATCATATAGGAAAAGATCCACATGAGCTTGATAAAATAAATCTGATATTAACCACAACTACAAAAAATGTGATATCTGAACATGCAGAAATTTTAAAAGGTGCTGGATTCAAACCTGGAATATTTGACGCTGATCCAATTGCACTTAGCAATTTATATCAATTCAATAATACTCTACCTGACTCTGGCTCAGATGTTTTAATTAATATAGGTCATTCTACAACTACAATTGTTGTTTGGGGGGAAAACTGCTCTTTTTTTACTAGAGAAATAGATATATCAGGACATCATATTACTAAAGCAATTATGCAAGAAAATAACATATCATATCAACAAGCTGAGGAAAATAAAAAAACAAAAGGTATAAACGCATTTGAAAATAATTTAAATGAAGATAAAAATGTTATTAATATTGAAAAAAGAACTATCTACAATGATTTAATTGAGGAAATAAGAAAAACACTTAGATTTTATATGAAAAACAATAATCAATCTTTCTTTAATATATTTTATCTATCAGGAGGATGTAGTGGAATCTATGAAATTGATAAAAATATAGCTGACAGTTTAAATGTAAAAGTTGAAATAATAAATCCATTTGCCAATATCAAAAATGATACTATTTTAGATAATTCCCCTGAATATGCTGTTGCAGTCGGGCTAGCTCTAAGAGGATTAAAGCAATGAAGTTAATAAAAATCAATCTTAATCAAACAGTTAGTAAAGCTCAAATAGATTTTATCAATGAAGAAAAAAAGAGATGGTATATTTTTGCATCAATAAGTACATTATTTTTAGCTAGTTTAATCTGGCTATTATTCATTAATATAAAAATGTCTGGAATTATAACCAAACGAACCGATACAATAAACAGCATTATTACAAAAACAAATAGTTTAAAGAAAAAAGGTCAAATCAATCTATCTAAAAAAGATATAAATGTTTTATATGATTTTGAATCAAAACGTATTTTTTGGACAGAAAAATTAATTGCTCTATCTAAAATAACACCTGATGATATGGCAATAACTAAAATTGAATTTAAAGGAAAGAAATTATTTATTAGCGCAATATCTAATATAGGATCAGGGGAAAAAGAATTTACTGTAGTAGAAAATTTCATGAAAAGAATTGACTCAAGCAATGAATTCAATAAAGATTTTAAAGACATTAAATTTGATTATTTAGACAAGGAAAGAGCAAAATCTGACGAGCTACTTTCATTCAAAGTTGAGGCACAATTAAGATGATATTAAAACGAAGTTTAATGCTTATTGGGATTTGTATTGTTTACTTTATTTTAAGTACAAGTATATCAAATTTTATACTAAATAATAAAAAAGAGACTATTTACGGTCTTGAATCTGATCATCAATCTGTGAATGAGAAGTTTATAACTGCTCAAATTCTATCACAGAGTTTGGAAAATGTATATAATATTTTAGAAAATAATTTATCTTTCTCTTCTAAAGATGAGATTAATAAAGAATCTTCTATGGAGTTTCTAAAATATATTACAGACCTTATGGAAAAATACAACATTAAACTAAATCAAATCATCCCAGGGAAAAAGATGAAAAAATCTTCAATTACTTACATTCCATATAAATTACAATTTATATGTGACTATGAAAAATTTGGACAATTTCTAAATGAAATAGAAAGCTCTGATAGATTAATATTAATTGATGATTTTTTAGTAAAAAATAATATTGAAAAAATAAAATCAAACAAAGATCAAGATATTTCAAATCTTGAAATAGAAATGACCATTGAAACTGTAACTATTAAAAAATCCAAAATAATTTAATGAATCTAAAAGAAAAGTTTATCTGGAATTTAGCTATAATTATTTCGTGTTTTACATTCATCTTGAATGTTTGGGGTGTTATAGAAAGAAACATTGAAGTAAATGAATTTTATGAAAATTTCACTAAAGATAAGAATGGATACGGAACTAATAAAGACTTTGAAACAAAAGTAAAAGAATTAGAAAAAAAATATCATGGAAGAGATTTAATGTCATTTAATATTTCAAATGATCCAGCTGATTTAAATAGAGCTATTGCATTTGATCAAATTTCAGGTAAAAAAAGAAAGAATATATGGGTTTCTGGAATTATCGAGGGTAAAGATAAACATATAGCAATCCTAAACTATAAAGATAAATCATTTAATGTTTCAAAAGGTGACTCAGTAGCTGGAGGAATCATTACAGATATCACCACAACAATTGTTACATTTGAAAAAAACAATCAATTATACACCTTTAATTTAAGTTTAAAGAATAATTCACAATAATTCTATGGAGATTTGAATGCAAAAACAAAATAATTTTATAAAAAAAATAAGCACTGTTTTATTTATTGTTATCCTAACTACAACTTTATTTAGCAAAGAATCTGAGATAGTAGAAAAACCTATTGTTTCAATTCATGCTGAAGATACTCATCTACCTACTATATTAGCGATTTTAGCTGAAGAAAGTGGATACAACATTGTTACAGGTCCAAACGTACAGTCTCAAAATAAATTAACAATTCATCTTGATGAAGTACCTATAGATCAAGCAGTAAATTTAGTAATCAGAGCAGCTGGTCTTAGCTATGAAATTGTAGGAAATTCAATACTTGTCGCTAATCAATCTAAAATAAACGAGGACATTGGATTAATGCCATATGTTATTTCTTTACAATATGCAAATGCTGAAGAAATTTCTGTATTACTCCAACATATCACTGAAAATATTTCAGTTGATCCAACAGGAAACAAACTATTAGTTACAGCAAGTCCTAAGAAAATTGCAGAAATTGAAGAAATAATTAAAGAAATCGATATTCCTTCAATTCAAATTATGCTTGAAGCTAGATTAATAGAAGTATCTCTTCAAGATCAAGAAGAAATGGGATTAGATTGGGAAAAATTAGCATCAACAACTCTTATTTTTGCTGAAGGAGGTGAGCCGCAAAATATTACAGAAAATTTAATTACCGGTTCTTATCTACCAGGATATACCCCTGAAATTATTGATGGCGCTGATGGACAATTCATCTATGAACAAATATCAGGAACAAATATTGGACAAATTCCTGAGCAAATGGCATTTACACGTTCTGAGGGAATTAACTCTTTTGGAAGACAGTTAACTGCATTTGATGTAACACTTGATATGCTTATAAAAGATAATAAAGCTAATGTATTAACTAATTCTCAAATTGTTACCGTAAATGGTCATGAGGCTACAATTCAGATGACTGATGAAATCCCTTATCTAGCATCAAGCGGAGGACAAGGAAATTCAAATTTTCAAGTTTTAAAAGAATCTGTTGGAATAAAACTTAGTATTTTACCATATGTTAATACAGATGGGTATATAACTACAAAAATCACACCTGAAGTAAGCTCAATTCAATCTTGGACAGAGCAAGGTTATCCATGGACAAAAAAACGTGAATCAACAACTACAATTAGAGTGAAGGATGGTGAAACTATTGTTATTGCAGGCCTTATTACAACTGAGACTGTTGATACAGAAACAAAGGTTCCTATGTTATGGAGAATTCCATGGATAGGGAAAAGATGGTTTACACATACAGAAAAACATGAAAATAAAACTGATTTAATTATTCAGGTAACTCCAAGTATAATAAAAGATAACTATTCAGGTATTATAAAACAGGATTATCATAAAAATGCTGAAAACAAAACATTCAATAATGATGAAAATTTAGGAGATTAATTATGAGGATTTTAACAAATAAATTATATTTAATTTTAGGGATTTGCTTATTACTAAATCTATCTTGTGATGAAGGCGATTCACCAACACAAATATCTACAGATCAGAATTTAGTATACTGTTTAAATATGGATTATATCGTTGTAGGTGGTGACTCTATGACCGATTACGCTGACAATAATACAACTGACCAAAGTTATATTACAATCACTCTAGAAAGCACAGATACAGATTGTGAAACAGGAATCTTATCTTCAGTTTCAAATGCACAAATTAAATTTGATTGGTCAATTTCTGATGAATCACAAAGTTCTTCTCAACCACATCTTCAAACAATTCCTTTAGGAGATGAAAATGCAATTGATATTTTTAAAGAGCAATCTTACAATACAAATGACGCAGGTCAAATTTTTCTATATTGGATTGATGAAGGACAATCCGGCTGCATAAATATTTACTGTGAATATGAATCTGATGAAGCTTTGTGGACAATTGGAAATTTAGAAGAATCATGCAGTCCAGATTCTTATGAAAATCATTTTAATGTTGTATCAACAGAAGCTGCATATTCAAATATTAGTTATTTTACTTTATCTGCATCGTTAGATACATTGATTTATAATGATTTGCCTTCAGAGATTGATTCAACTGAATATTCTAATGAATTAACTCTTACTGCAATTGTTAAAGATGAAGCTGGAGTAGGATTAGAATATATACCTGTAACATTTATTAATGAAACCATTGCTTTAGGAACATTAACAAATAATCTTGTACAAACAAATAATCAAGGTGTATCAGAAAACCAATTAGTCAATATAGGTGATGGGTTGAACAATATAGATTGTACTTCTTATTCTGATCTTGATAGTTGTACAGTGAGTGGATTTTGTGAATTTTCTGATAATATTTGCATTGAAAAAAATTATCCTACAATTAATATAACTGCGAAAATTATTGATGAAGACGATGGAACAAGTGATTTATCAACATCAAAAGAGATCATTTATGTTGGACAATCATTAAAAAATACCTGGGAAGTTACAAACTTAGATGTCTCATTTGATCAAGAGTTAACTCTTGAAAGTAATATTTCTATTTCATTTTCAGATACTCTTACTGTACAAGCACTAGATAGTGATAATACTCCAGTTAAAAATGTTCCTATTAACTTCAGTTTATTTGGAGATAATGACATAGGATACATTGAAAACGAACTTCGATATACTAATGATAATGGATTTGCCAAAACAGTTTTTCATATTACTGATGCAGATTTATATGAAGCGCAAATAGCTAGTATTGATAATATCGATATTTTAATCAATGTGAGTGCAGGTGGAATTAATAGTTCAGTTGAAAGGAACTATCCCTTAGGATATCAAAATATTATTTATGCAGTAGATGAATTTCATTCATATCCAAATTCATTAAATAACACAACTCAAACATTGTACGCATATCCAACTTCAAGCATTGGAGAGTATCAAGGAATAAGACAAGTGTTTTCATTTATTGTAAAAAGTAATGGTACTGGAATATCTGGTATTCCTGTACACTTTGGGCTTCAAGAAAATAGATATAGCAATGGATCAATCGATACAGCTCTAGCCTATACATGCTGTGATGATAGCAATCAAAATGAAGAAGAAGGTTCTGACGAATCAGAAAATGAATCTGAGGATGGAAATGAAAATAATTTTCAGTTAATAGACTGGAATGGAGATGGGACAGTTACCATTGATGAAAATAAAGGTATGGTACAAGTTGTTTATAATAATTCAGTTTTTCCTGACACTAATAATCCAGATAGTGCAATAATTGATAAAATTACAGCAAATATTATCAATCCTGATAATATTGATGATACTCATCAAGAAGAATTTTATATAGAATCTAAATATATAGATGATACTGTGACTGATTTAGTTTTAAATACAATTCCTTCATATTTAACAATCAACAATTTAGATTCAACATACTGTGATACAATCATAGCAGTTGCTATGAATAATGGAGCTTTATTAAAAAATATTCCTATTACATTTAATCTTTCAAATACAATGACTAACGATTTAAATGAAACTATACTTGAGGATATGAGTGTTTATAATATTGGAGTTTTAACCAATACATATGATGTTACTGATTCTATCGTTTCAGCTCCATTTATTGCTGCTAAAACTTCTTTTTGTACAAATTCTAATAGCTTTGAAAATATTCCTGAAGGAATTAATTATATAAATCTGTCTGTAGATGTACAAGTGCAAAACAATTCTGACCTTAATAGTGATGGAGAAAATGACAATATTGATTCCTCTGTAATACTTATAACCACTCCTTCAAGTCAAGCTTATCTAGAAATTGATAATACATATGATTCAACACTACCTAATGAATCAGATAATACATATACTACATTTGACGTAACAGTCTACAATCATTCAGGCTTACCAGCTTCAAATACACTAGTACAATTTGAAAGTTTAGACCCTGATGAAAATCCTATTGGAAATATTGATACTGATTTAATCACAGATTCAAGTGGTAAAGTTGCTGCAACTTTTCAAATGGATAACAATGTTGGATTAGTTGCTGTTAATATTACAGTTCCTGAATTTGGATTAGCGACAACAAGATATATTACATTAAGTTCAACATCTGCTGACTATATCGAATTAATTCCTCCTTATCCAAATGAAATAGTGGTAGAAGGCGGAGGCGGATTAGAATCAACTGATCTTGTTGTTGAGGTTAAAGATGGAAACGGAAATCTAGTAAGCGATCCTTATTATGTTTATTTCGAATTATCAGAATCATACCCAAACAATACATCGTTCAATGATTCTTTCAATGAAAGTGGATCGGACAATTTAGAATATATCTGCGCTACATCAAATAATGGGCTAGCAACTGTATCATTAAATTCTGGAGATGAGCCTGGAACTGTACCTATCCACATTGAGCTTTATAATAAAGAAGAAATTGATTTAATAATTAATGGATTATCGACAACTAATGATCCATGTGAAGATTATTTTTCTGTGACAGAGACTGATTACTGTACTGCTATTTATAATGCTCACCGAGGAACTACAGAATCAACATGGGAAAATAGCTCTGTGACAGTTGCTTGTGAAATTTTCACTAATAGTAATGATGAAGAAGGGTGCACTCTTTGGAACTTTTGTTACTGGGATGGAGATAGTTGTGAAACTTTTGAAGGACTTTATGGAAGTACTCTAAATAGTCCAAATGAATATTGTATGGAATATGAGTTAGAGTCTGTTCCTATTACCATTGTTACAGGTCTTCCTCATTCAGGACAAATTAATTATAGTTTTAATGATGTAACTCCAATAGGCGGAGGTTTATATTTAATGCCTTTATCTATCCAGCTTGAAGATCTTTATACAAATCCTGTTCAAGATTCAACAAATGTATATGTATGGGTTGAAGGTGATTATATTCCATGGGATCAGGGATCAGGAACACATGCTGTGGGAGATACTGTTAAATATGGTGGATTAGATCAAAATGGACACCCATCTGTTATTGATAGTTTAGGTTATGTATTAATGACAAATGATCCAGCAAATGGATATAATGCAAGTATTCCTCCTACTGATTACAGCATCGCATCTTGTTCAGTTGGAATATGCAAAATTGATGGTGAAGTTGATTTCGATTTTACAAATCGAATTGCTTGTGATAATGCTAATGCTGGGGAATGTACAATTGATGGTGTGGTTGATGAAACTATTACAAATCAATTGGATTGTCAAACTGAAGAAAATAATGGTATCTGGGAAGATTTTGATAATGAGTGGATACCGCAAAATCCATGTTGGCGAGAAATTCCTCATCCAGGCGAAATTGTTGGTGAAGCAAAAACAGGAATGTTAGGAGGAGATCCTGAGGATTCATATCCTGGGATTGCCTGGACAGAAATGTTTTTTAGTTCTGGAGAACTAATCAATGACGTGATATTTAAAGCATTAACATATGGCACCTTGCAAGATGGAACAACCGGTGAACTTATATTAGACAGTAGAGATACACATGCTGGGGCACCAGCTCCACTTCCTTTTGTACCTGGCCAAATTAATGTTGTTACTAATCTCACTGAGCATGATTTCTCTACGCCATTTGCAGACGATCCAGTTACTGCAATTTTTCAAGCTACAGTAACAGATTATTATGGGGTAGCTATTCAAGGAGGACAATTACAATGTATTGCACCATATGGAAATCCTGTATCACAATCTATAGTACCAGAACATATCACAGATAATAATGGGCAAGTTACATTTACAGTAGAGTATGATTCAAGCATATGTACAGAATATCAAAGTTCAGAGAACTGCGTTAAGTATAATGATGTTGTATCAGAAGTAGTAATATATTTATTAGATCCTCAACAAACAGCAAGCGCACCAATAGAAATAACACTGAAAAAAACACAAGAAGATTGTGATGATTAGAAATGCCATATAATAAATTGAAAGATAAAAATGAATAATTTCAACCCGCAATTTCAGAAAATTGGTGATATATTAGTCCATCAAGAAATAATTTCAGCAGATCAATTAAATAAAGCTCTAATTGAACAAAAAAATAGCAATGAAAAATTGGGACATGTTTTAATTAGTCAAGG
>Ga0066850_10000623_pt1 | contig 19039 bp, 15 predicted proteins | sample ETNtaG_4_FD_67282 | JGI IMG/M metagenome (GOLD analysis project Ga0066850, IMG submission 67282) | Marine microbial and viral communities from oxygen minimum zone, Eastern Pacific Ocean - ETNP201406SV67 | ecosystem: Environmental > Aquatic > Marine > Oceanic | place: Pacific Ocean: Eastern... | reverse complement strand
ATCGTTCGGTAATTATTTGAGGAAGGAATCTGGAGTGGTAAACGAGTTTTTGATCTTCGGCCACCGAATTGACCGCCGTTCGTGGTTAAGCGGGTCTTTTTTCTCACTAATGGTAGTTCTTGGCTTTGGGTTAGTGGTTGGCAACCTGGTTGACGAAAACAGCGACAATTCACTACTAGTGACTGCTGCTATCTCCATTGGGCTTATCCTTGGCGGATTTATTGCATCCTGGAGGGCCTCGCGCTCTCACATTGTTCATGGGATGCTCACCAGTTGCCCCGCATTACTTATTGGCTTTGTTTTCCAGTGCATCAGGATGGGTCGCGGTGTTCGTTCAGTTTCTTGGCTGAGCCTGATTGTGGTCAGCTTTCTGGCTGTTTCGTTGGCAACATTGGGAGGAGTGCTGGGCGGACGGTGGACTCCCAACCGGGGCTCTCTCTTTGAGTAAACAATTCCCACCGGCATGACAAGCCTTGCTCAGCGATACAGTGATAGTGGCGGTGAGTCGGCTGGGTGACCGCAGTTGGTCTCACCTTTAGAGACGAGGCAAATTGAGGAAGGTCGGGACTCCATAGGGCAGGGTGCTGGGAGAAAACCAGGCGCCGTGAGGCGACGGAAAGTGCAACAGAAAGTAAACCGCCGATGGTCTAGCACTGCTATTCACAGGTAAGGCTGAAAGGGTGCGGTAAGAGCGCACCAGCATGCAGGGTGACTTGCATGGCTTGCAAACCCCACTCGGAGCAAGGTCAAGCAGGAATCAGACGGCCCGTCTAACGATTCCGGGTAGACCGCTGAGATGGATGGTCACACAAGTGATTGAACTCACTGGACAGAATCCCGCCTACAGGCTGACTCACCGCCACCAATATCGATTCCTGCACCACACCGACTAGCAAGCTAACGTCCTCGACAATGAATCGGAGACCCCTGAGTATCGACTGGCCTGATGCCCTCGAACTAGGCCCCGTGACGGTTTTGACCGGTTTAGAGAAGGGCAAATACCCACATGGCAATTCGATGCTTGTTGAGGGGTCTCATCAGACCATTCTCATTGACCCTTCTCTCACTGTCGCCGATCGCGGAACGCCTAGGCAGATAGATCGAATATTCCTGTCTCATGTCCACGAGGACCATGTTCCTGGAATGACTCGACTCAAAGGCGTGCCCGTGTCGTGTCATGAGGCAGATGCAGTAGGGCTCACTTCGATCGACGGATTGATGTCTATGTATGGATTACCTCCAGCCGTGGAAAGAGAATTCCGGCAGGAGGTAATTGAAGACTTTAGTTATGAGCCTCGAAGTGACGTGTCAACCTTTTCAGATGGTGAGGTTTTCGATTTAGGAGGAGTTGAGATACAAGTCATACACACTCCTGGTCACACCCGAGGACATTGTGCGTTTTTGATCCCCCAAGCCCGAACCGCTTTTCTCGGCGATATCGAGTTGTCCGGATTTGGGCCTTACTACTTTGATGCACATTCTTCGTTGGACAGCTTTGAGCACTCACTTAATCGATGCCGTTCCCTAGACGCTGACCATTTCGTTACGTTTCATCACAAGTGGGTGATCTCTGGTCGAGAGTTATTCCTTCAAATGCTTGATGATTTCGAAAATGTGATCTCCAACAGAGAGCTAGCGATGCTCGACTTCATGAGTGAACCGAAATCCGTCAATGATTGTGCGTCACATCGATTCGTGTATAGGCCCTCCGTCGACATGAACTTTGTTGATCATGTCGAAACTCGTTCCGCTCAGATTCACATTGCTCGCATGATCAAACAAGGTCGCGTTCTGGAAGTAAGCGAGGGTAGCTACCTATCTGTTTGACAGCCGGGAACTACAACGCTTCAAGGTGTGCTGTCTCGTTAAAAGACGTCAACACAGGGCGTCCATCCCTCACCGCAATTCGAGTGATTTGAGCCTGGCCAACATTTAAGTTCCATGAAATTTGCGTATCGGTTCCCAACGCCCAGGAAACAGCAGATTTAATCGGGGAAACGTGTGTAAATACTGCAACATTTGATTCCTCAGCTTCAAGCAGCAAGTCCTGACACCCCTCGGCGACCCTTCGATCCAATTCGTCCAAAGATTCTCCCCCCGGCGGCGCAAAGCTTGAGTCGCTCCGCCACCGGGCCCATTGCTCCTTTGTGATTTCACTTATGGGTTTCTCGTCCCATTCTCCGTAATCAAGCTCCACCCATCGTTCATCAACGCGACATGGCAACCCCAGTGGTTCTGCTGTTTGAAGTGCCCGCTGCAGCGGAGATGACACGACCACCTCAACCGAACTCAGCGCAGTTCGTATTCGCTCAGCTTGACGCAGTCCCTCCACATCAAGGGGATTGTCCACTCTTCCTTGAAGAAGGCCTGTCGCGTTGGCCACAGTCCTGCCATGACGAACAATTAGCAGCATGGCTAACCTTTCGTCTTTGAATCGATTAGGTCGCGATCAAGACGGCCAGTTCGCAGAAACAGTCGCCGTCGTGCAGGTTCGTTCATTCCCATCAGTCGCCAACTCCAGACGAGAAGGGCTAAGCCAATTATCTCCATGACGACGATCAATAAAACCTCACGCTCAGCTAATGGGATGTTTGTGTCACCGTTTGTTAGGCGCGTGACTGGCCACCAAAACGCTTCAGTGTTCATCCATGCCCCATCAAACACAGAATGCCAAAATATGCCAATTGGGAGAGCTAGGGCGTGCCGACGAAAACGACGTCGACCGATCGTGCAGACCATCAACCCCATCATCAGCACAATCGGAGCAGCGAGGGTATGCATCAGGTTCGTCTTAACTGACAAAGCATCCACCGCGTCAGGTAGGACAGCACCGACTATTACCAGACGATGATCAATCGCGGGATCACGAAAGGTGAACCACATCGCTATTAAGGCCGTGCCAACAAACCACAACAACATCAGATCTTTACCGCACTAACAGAGCGCCGCATTCAGGACATTCCGAGGGTTGGTCACTTGACAATCTTCGAATGCGGTCAATTTCGACTGCCGCGATTTCCAAGAAACACGCACCACAAGAAGTCCCTACTAACCGGCCTACCGCCGTATGGTTGCCCATTCGCTTGCGATTGTCTTCGTAGAGTTTCACAAGCTCGTTGCCGGCTCGTTCCTCGACACCTCTTTGTTCGTTGCTCACCGCGTCGCGTTCGTCTTCAATCTCTAACAAGACGGCCGCTATTTTTTCTGTAGTGGCACTTATCGCCTCCTGGCAGGCACTTCGAGCTGTTTCAATTCGGCCTTCTTCAGTCGCGTACGGCTCAATTTTCTCCATCAGTTCAATGATCTGGTCCTCCAAGATTGACTGTCGTCTCAAAAGAGAGTCAATTTCGCTTTGTAGCGCTGCTGCTTCTTTAGGTGAGGTCATATCGCCGCCATACAAAGAGCTAGTGGCCTTTGCGATCTTGTCTTCTAACTGTTGGATTTCAACTTCTCTGTCGTTTTGACTCTGACGGAGGAGTGACAAGTCCGTCTCAATTTCCTTGAAGCTACTTTGGAGGTTCTCGTCTTCAGCCTTAAGAGTGACCAGCTGTCCGTGTTCAGGCAGCGTCTTAGATCGGTGATCTAATTGTGACAGCCGAGTGTCAAGCTCCTGAAGTTCGACTAAGACCTCAAGCTCGCTCAAAGCCTCCTCCTTGTTGATAGGGAACCCTTAACTCCTGACACCGGTTCTATCACGCTACGTGTCGGTTACGCCCCATTCTAATTTTCTGCAGGGGGCTCGGTCGTTGTTGTAACAGGGTTCCGATTCGACACGAGCGCACAATTCAAATATTCATCTCGATGGATACCCCAGGCTGAAAGTTCGGTCATTCTGCAATTAGCCTCCGGGTGCGGCAAGAAGATACCGGCGTTGAGGTCGACTTGGGTCATTGCGCACGGCAAATCAAATGGCATAAGACCACGTTCGGGGCCCAGGTCTATGTCAACAACACATTTCTCTTCTGGTAGATACAAAAGCTGGGAAGTCCGCTGCGGAGGGGGTGGTTTCGGTAGAGGTACGATCTCCTCTTGTTCCAAGACGCGAGTCATATAAGAACCCCAGATACGTGCCGGAACCCAGCCTCCTGTTCCCTCTCGACCTTGCACATCGGTCATGGAGACTTTCTCTTCCGGGTGACCCATCCAAACAGCGGTACTTAGGTGGGGGGTGAAACCGACGTACCAAGCATCACTGAAATCTTGCGCCGTTCCAGTTTTGCCTGCTGATGGTTGGCCGCTTTCGAGGCGAGCTCGCTTACCAGTGCCCGCAACGACATTATTAGCAAGTACCTCCGAGACCCAAGCAGCAGTGGTCGCTTTAATGGCACGACGTCCGCGAGGGACATGCTGGTACAGAACTGACCCGTTAGCATCTTCAATCTTGCTGATGAAGAAGGGCTCCATTCTCAGGCCTCCATTGGCGATAGCGGCGTATGCAACCGCTTGCTCAAGTGGGGTTACTTCTTGGGCCCCTAAAGACATTGAGAGGTAGGGGCGGAAAGAATTTTCTGCGTCGCGACCTAAGAGACGGTTAGCTACCTCGACGACATTGTCGAGACCGGTACGAAGCCCTAAACGAACAAAGCCGCAGTTCGAACTTTTCAGAATCGCATACTGGACAGTTCCGACTGCACCTTCATTTTCATTGAAATTGCTGACTTCGTAGTCGACGTTGGGTGGATTAGGGAAAGTGCAGGGGCCAATTCCGCTAATTGTGTCGAAAGGAAACAGCCCCGCTTTTTCAATCGCCGCAGCTAATACGTAGGTCTTAAAAGAAGACCCCGGCTGTCTCTTTCCTTGTGTTACGAGATTAAATTGAAAGTCCGCAAATTCTGGTCCTCCAATAAACGCTCGGACAGCTCCGCTAGCAGGATCCACTGATGCTACGGCGACTTCGAAATCACCTCCTCCTCCGGGTAGGACGTCTTCGACTGCCTCTTCCATGTGGCGTTGCAAGGTGCGATCAAATGTTGTCCACACGCGAAGACCACCGTTGTATACCTTTGCAAACCGTTCTTGATAGGTCTCTCCTAGGGCCGGGTGAGCTAGTAGCGCTTCGGTGACTTCGTCAAGGAAGTAGTCCCTGCGTAGAGTTTCGTCGGTCTGCTGTGGACTTCTGTTGCGGTCGGGTAGTCCACGTTGTTCGAACTGGTCCCGATCATCTGCTGAGATGATGTCGGCATCTACGGCGCTCTGTAAAGACATGCTTCGGCGTTTACCGACTATTTCAACGTCATCAAAGCCGTCGTAAATCCCGGGACTTCGGATGAGTCCAGCCAGAAATGCCGCATCACCGACATCGAGTTCATCGACGTTCTTTCCGAAGTAGGTCTCAGAAGCAGCTTGAAGGCCATAGGCACCATTACCGAAATAGATTTCGTTTAGATAGAACTCCAGAATCTCTTCTTTGGAGAATTCTTCTTCAAGTCTTGCTGCGAGCACTGCTTCGCGAATCTTGCGACTAAAGGAGCTCTCATTTCCTACAACGCGAAGTTTGACTATCTGTTGCGTGATAGTTGATCCCCCCTGCGTGATCGCTCCACTCGTAAGGTTCTGAATCATTGCCCGTGAAATGGCCCGAATGTCGACACCGTTATGGGTCCAAAATTTGTTGTCTTCGACAGCCAACAAAGTGGCTAGTACGTCGTCGGGTACCTCACCGATCTTTATGAGTTGTCGATCGATGTCGTAACGCAGAATTCCTATTTCGTTTCCGGCGCTGTCATATACCTCTGTCCTTTGCGCTCCTGGAGATAGATCGAGGTCTACATCTATCCGTTCACGGTCAACTGCGAACAGCGCCTCTCTACTATGGGGACCAATAGCAATACCAACCGCTGTTATCAAAACAGCGCAGGCAACAATACTTGCTACCAAGATCGGTAGACGTAGTAGCCGTCGAAAAGCTCTCACTATGTACCGAAGGTACCGGCAAGCGGTACCCAGAAAGCGTCGCCTAACCGATAGTCGCTGTCATTTGGTCGCGTTTCTAGGCAATTATGGTTCTGTGTCTCGTTACTCAACGAATAGTTCGTCCTTCGACCCAACACATACTTGGGTGATAGATGGAGGGCCGAATCTGCCATCTCTTCCAAATATCGAGCCTCCAACACTGGTGATAGCTGCTGATGTCGGCTATCTGCACGCTCAAAAGTTAGGGATCCAGGTAGATGTCGTAGTTGGGGATCTCGATTCCCTTGACCGGCAAGACTTGGACTTGATGAATTCCCAAATTGTGGTGGAGCAGCATCCGGAAGACAAAGATGAGAGCGATTTGGCCCTTGCTTTGAATTTTGCTCGATCGGTCGGCGCTACAGATATCAACATAATCACTGGTGGTGGGGGCCGGCTCGACCATTTGCTGGTTAGCTCAATGTTGTTGGCTAGTGAAGAAAATGTTGACCAACGAATTGTCACTCACTGTGGATCTAGCCGTGTCATAGCCTTAAAGCCCGGCAAAAGATTCGATTTCGCTGATGTCACCGGCTCTCAGATAAGTCTCATTGCCCTTACCTCGGACTCACGAATCACCACCTTAGGACTGCGGTGGAATTTGTCTCCGAGTGATCCGTTCCCAATTTTCAGCACCCTGGGCTTGAGTAACGAAATTGTTGACCCTCCGACCATCAAAGTGGATGAAGGTGTCTTTTTGGTAATAGTGACTTCTCGTGACCTCTAGACCCTCAGAGCCAATTCGGAGCATTTTCCTTGCGTTAGTAGCCGTCGCTGTCCTTGGGGGTGGATGTGCTGCTTCCAACAGGGAACCTCAAACAGTACGACTGCTTACACATAAAGAATTCCAACTACCCGTTGCCGCCCTTGAGGAATTCACCGAAAAGACCGGAATTGAAGTTTTAGTGTTCCTCGAAGAAGACGCCACTTCCATGGTCAACCTTCTACAAAAGTCTGCTGATAACCCAGTTGCCGACGTTGTTCTAGGGATAGATAGTCTCGAACGACGACGGGTAACAGAAAAGAAACTCGTGGAGCCGTATCAGCCGATCGCAATCGATCAGCTTGAGCCCTCGCTCATTTTACAGGACGCCATGTTGACTCCGGTAAGTCAATTGGCTGCTTGCCTCAACCGCTCAAAGTCACGGTACGAACTTCCGGAACGGCGAGTAGATGAGCTACCTGACCAGACAAGCATTCCGTTGCAAGCCCCAACAAAGATCAGTGACCTACTGCAGCCTCGACACGCCAAAACAGCTGTAATTCCTGACCCTCTTTCAAGCCGTCTCGGTGTCTATTTCTTGGTAGCTCTCGAACGTCTCCATCCTGAAGACGTTGAGGGAGTTACCCCTTGGCCAAAGTTGCTTGATGAGATGTTGAGGTGGGGACTTGAAGTCGCTCCGAGTTGGGAAGAGGCGTGGTTCAGCCGTTTCCAGCCTTCTGCTGGGCCTGAAAGCACCGAAACACGTTCTTTGACCTGGGGCTCTTCTGGCATGCCAAGTGTCAGCGTTCGGTTCGTCCCTGAGTTACCTGAGGAAGTAGATGTAGCGGTAATCGATAGTGGCTGTATCAAAGTCGTGAATTATGCCGGGATCATCAGAGATACTCCTAATCGACGTGACGCAGGCCGCCTCATCGATTCTTTCGTAGAACCCTTGTTTCAATACGGCGTACCTGATCGGTACGGCAGCCGACCCGCTAGGACTGACATAGTGCGGACGGAAGCATGGCGACGATTTGGTGTCAACGTGACCGCAATACCCATTGACGAGTGGCGCATCGGCCCTCTCTGGCAACAATGGTTGCTGACTTGGAAACAAGTGGCAGACACCGTGGCAAGTGGCGAAGAGCCATTACCACCGGTCGTTGAGGTGACATTGCCATCTCAGTAGCTAATTCGCATCCCACAAAGGAAATGTTTGACTACGGGCTTTGCCCATAGTCAGCCCAGGGGCGATCTCTTTCCGCCACAGCATCACGGAAATCACCATCTGTGATGCGCTCTGCCCATTTTTGTGCTTCTGGAGTGTGTCGCGCTATTCCGTCGAAGAATGTCCCCAAGATTTGGGATGTACGTAGGCCCATATTCTCGAAGGTTTGGTTAATGAGGAGTTTGTTTAATGCCAACTGGTTGCTTGGGATATTGGCAAACCGACGCGCTTCTTCTTCAGCTGCCATGGAGAGGTCTTTCGCCTCGCAGACATGCGACACTAGACCGATTCGAAATGCTGTTTCAGCGTCGATCGGCCTTCCCGTCAATAAGAATTGTTTGGCGTGTTCCAAGCCGATCCGGTGAATCCACATCATGGTTGTCGGCGTTCCATAAATACGGCTGGGCGCGTAGCCAATTTGTGCATCGTCAGCCATAAATAACAAGTCAGCACATAACAACAAATCGGTGGCCCCGCCGATCGCCCAGCCTGAAATTTCGGCCACCACAGGCTTAGGGCATTCCCAAACTTTCATAAAGCTTCGAACGTTGGCTGACATTGACTGATAGTCACGCACCGGGTCCCACACTTCGTCCTCTGAAGCATCGTCATTGGCCAAGAAATCAACCAAGTCGTAGCCCGCTGTAACGTTAGGGCCAGCGCCCCGAAGGATTATTGCGGCGACGTGCTCAGCGGATGTCGCTTGATCCACACATTCTGCTACTCGGCTTATGACCTCTGCAGTCAAAGTATTCAAACGCTCGGGGCGGTTAATGGTGATGATCGCGATCTCATCTTGTTCTTCGTACAAAACTGAGTTCGCCATGAGGTCAGCCTCCGATTCCGCTCTGTAGTTGTCGTAGAGTAGTCCGCCTACAGGATTCGTTTGTTTAGATCTATTCGGCTGCAGGATTTTCGAAAAGGACCAACAATGCTCGAAACAACCACGCTCGGCTCAAAAACCGGTTTACGGGTTCCGAGGCTCTGCCTAGGGACCATGAACTTTGGTGAGCCCGGACGAGGCCACCAAGGTGACTGGACCCTTGGCATTAACGATGCACGACCTATCTTCGAAGCCGCGATCGAATCAGGTCTCTTCTATTTCGATACGGCCGATATTTATGGCGTAGGTGCCTGTGAAAAGGTTGTAGGTCAGTTACTTCGTGACCTACTCCCCCGAGAGCAATACGTCATTAACACCAAGATCGCTATGCCCATGGGTCGCGGGGCTAATCAGGGTGGGCTTTCTCGTAAACACATCATGGAGGGGGTGGATAGCTCGCTCCAACGTCTCGGTCTCGACTACGTCGACCAACTAATTATCCATCGTCACCCTCATGGCATCAGGGGCTTATCTGCCGGGCCGATCGAGGAAACTTTGGAGGCGTTAGACGACATCGTGAAAGCTGGGAAAGCACTCCATATAGGAGCTTCTTCGATGTTCGCTTGGCAGTTCGCTGAACTTCAGTTAACTGCCAAAATTAACGGCTGGACTCAATTTGTCAGCATGCAAAACCACTACAACCTCATCTACCGAGAGGAGGAGCGCGAAATGAACCCGTACTGTTTGAGTACTGGAGTAGCTCTTCAGCCGTGGTCTCCTCTCGCCCGCGGAATTCTGGCCGGTGCGTACCAAGGGAGCTTGGAAGGCGGGACGACAGATCGATCCAAGGGCCAAGACCGGACTCGAACCGAATCTCTCTACAGAGGTGAAATGGACTTCCCTATCGCTGACAGAGTCATAGCCCTCGCCAAAGAACGTGACTGTCGTCCCGCCCAAATAGCAATCGCTTGGCTACTTTCCAAACCAGGAGTCACAGCTCCGGTAGTCGGTGTCTCGCGTGTTGAACAATTGGAACAATTGGTTGAGGCATGTTCCATCGAACTATCACCGGAAGAAGTTTCTCATCTTGAAGAGCTCTACCGACCGGTAGAAAATCTTCTCTCAATTGGAACTTCTTGACGTTCGTCATTTCCACATTCTTTTCGCTCACGAGCGTTGAGAGGGCTAGCCTCTGCAGTCAGTCAATTCGAGGTCACTTCATCACAAACCTCGAGATCGAAAGGTTTTGATGTGAAGGCAGCAGTTCTAAACGAAATTCCTGGTGAACTTGTAATCACCGACGTCGGTATAGACAAGCCTGGTCCGCGTGAAGTGCTCATCCAGACATCAGCGGCTGGCCTATGTCACAGCGACCTTCACTTCATGGAAGGTTCGTACCCCTACATGACACCAGCGGTGCTTGGCCACGAATCAGCGGGTGTAGTTGAAGCTGTCGGTTCTGATGTGACCTACGTAAAACCTGGCGACCATGTAATCACCTGTCTTTCGGTCTTTTGTGGGCATTGCTCTTACTGCACAGAGGGAAGACCTTCTCTTTGTTCGGGTAAAGATCTGGAATGCAACCGTGGACCCGACGAGGCGCCTCGCCTAACAATTGATGGTGCTCCAGCTTGGCAATTCCTTAATCTTTCGTCGTTCGCTGAACAAATGTTGGTCCATGAACACGCCATCGTGAAAATCCGCGAGGACATGCCTCTCGATCGTGCATCGTTGATTGGTTGTGGTGTTATGACCGGGGTTGGGGCAGTCTTTCGGACTGCTCGAGTTGAGCCCGGGGAAACTGTCGCTGTCTTTGGTGCGGGCGGAATTGGTCTCGCAGCTATCCAAGCTGCCCGAATTGCTGGTGCCGGACGGATTATCGCTGTGGACATGATTGACACCAAACTTGAGGTCGCTAGACAAATGGGCGCCACCGACACTGTTAACGCAGCTGACACCGACGCTGTTCTCAGTATTCACGAGATGACAAGCGGCGGAGTACACAAGTCTTTTGAGGCTGTTGGCTTAAAGCAAACCACCGAACAATCTTTCCAAAGTTTACGAAACGGCGGCACAGCGACTGTGATCGGCATGATTCCAATCGGGACGAATATAGAAATTCATGGCGTCGATTTCATATTTGAAAAAAAGATTCAAGGTTCAAACATGGGTTCGAACCAATTCCGGACTGATATGCCTCGACTTGTCGACATGTATCTTGATGGTCGCCTGATGCTCGATGAAATGGTCTCGGCGAGAATCAGTTTGGAAGAAGTCAATCAAGGCTTCGAAGCGATGAAATCTGGTTCAGTTACTCGCTCAGTTATCACTTTCGACTGACCAACAACCTTCGAAGCTACCCCTTACTGGTAACAGGCCTACCAGTCGTAGACGGTGTTCATAACGCCGCGCACTCGCCCAATAAGGGTGCATGAATTTACACCTTTTGCTCTCAATACATTTACGGCGGCGTCATTTAGGCGATCGACCTGCAAGTGACCTTCGTATAAGGCTTTATCGACGCTGGCAAAAGCTGGTCCGACATCTGCGAGAGTGCCAAGAATCATAAGGTCGGCACCGGCGCCTAACGCCATGACCACCGCTTCCTCAATGCTCCACCGGTCAGAAATCGCCCTCATATTGAGTGCGTCGGTCACCACGAGCCCGTCGAACCTCAGTTCTTCGCGGAGCAAGCCTTGAATAGCCTTGGCCGACAGTGAGGATGGGAGACCTTCTGTCAAATCAGGGATTTCACTGTGTCCGACCATGATCGCTGATTTCTTTGACGCAATTGCCGCTTCGAAGGGGATGAGGTCGTTATTCGTGAGCTCGGAGAGTGGTGGTCCAATGGATCGTCCTTCGTGGGAGTCTGTATCTGTCGCCCCGAGTCCAGGGAAATGCTTGGCAACTGGCAAGACCCCACCATCACTTAAGCCTTCGATGGTCGCTATTCCATAATCAACAACGAGAGCAGAGTCATTGGAGAATGACCTATCTCCAATTCCTGGCCCAGCGCCTACGTCTAGAACAGGAGCGAGATTAACGTTGAAACCCAATTCAAGCATCTGGCCTGCGTGTCGTTCTGCGCGTAATGCAACTAGCTCGAGTCGTTCATTTACTTGACGAGCGGCACTTGGTAAATCCGGCAAAACGTGGTGCAAGCGTTGAACTCTGCCTCCCTCCTCGTCAGCGGCCATCAGCAGAGGGATCCAGTCCGCGAAACCCTGTAGCTCATCGATTCTCCTGGCAATCCAAGGAGTAGCCCCACCAGAGAGCAGAATGCCCGCAATCTGATGGTCGCGGGCTTCTTCAACAGCAGCACCAAACTGGGGCTCGGTCATTGTCGGCAGAAATACTTGCCCAATTCTCACCGCTCTGGGCAGCTCGGCGACGCAGCCCCTGTCGAGGTCGTCTATCCACCGTCCCCGCATTAGCTGTTTGATTGCTAGTCCTGATAGCCACCCTGGTGGACGGTCGTGTCCGTTGAAGATTCTCGGTCCTGGGTCGCCAATTGCTACCTTCGTGCCATCTACGAGTTGAAGCCAAATTCCCAAAGCGCCTGGGGCGCCTTCGTATGCAGCGCGAACCTTGTCCGTAATGGGCTCACTCTCCCCTAACGGAGGAACGATGTTGGTTCCCACTACTTCAACGTACCCATCAGCAGAAACTATCCAGTACCCGATGCCGCCTGGTCCATCGATCACCCCCACGATCGTTGAATCGGGCTGAACTGTGCTGAGTGAAGTATCTGCAGACAGGTTTTGGGTTCCTTGCGATGTCACGCTTACGAGCGTTGCAACAACCACTAGAAGGCGCGTCATTGTGAACAGCCGAGGGTTCCGGTTAACCATTGATGTCCTCGAGACTGCGGTCGATCTCTTCCGAACTGGGGAGCTGGTGAGTCAAAGTAACCGTGTCTTCGCCTGTGTCGCTCACTAGAAGAGGCACCTCCATCTTGAAGTGACGCAACAGACAGAATGTGGCGTCTTGGGCTGGACAATAGAAAATGGTCGCATCGACTTCAACGCGCAGATTCTGTTCTTCTTCAATTAGCAATTCGAATAGTTGCGGCATCTGAGGGCCCTGCGCCTCGTAGGAGCTTCTTCCCACGACATGAGACCGGTCCGCTTCCTTAATGCGAACCCCCAAAACAAAGGTGCCTTCTTCGTTGAACTCATAGCCTGGCGGGACCAAAAAGTTTGTGAGCAACTCAACTTTCCCTGGAGCAACTATTACTTGCGGGAAGGTGACTGTTTCATCTGCGGCGGTGCGGTTAAGCAGGATTGCGGCTTGTTGGTTACTTAGTTGGAGGGTCTCAAGGTGCCCTGTTCTAGTGTCGAGAGTACGGATCTGGTGATTGTTGGTGTCTGCTACGTAGATGATCGACCCGGCCGCACTCAATCCACTTGGCTCCGCTAGCTGAGCAACTTCACCGGTTCCATCTGCGAGGCCAGGCACACCGTTCCCTGCCACTAATGCAGAATTACCTGTCTCGGCTTGAATGATCTTTATTCGATGATTGTAGGTATCGGCGACATACAGGTCGCCATTAACAATTTCGATGCCTATTGCATGCTGCAGCTGTGTGGACTGGGCATCCCCTGTTGAATCACCCCAAGAGAACAGGCCACTCCCAATAAGGGTTTTTAAGTCACCGCTTTCACCCAAATCTATTGACCTAACGGCACTTGCTTCAGGGTCAGTGAACCAAAGAGTGTCACCATCAACTGCCAGACCCGAGGGTTGAGAAAGCGTTGCTGACATCCGATATCCGTCATCGAGACCTTCTGCTCCAGTGCCGGCGAAAACGTCAACCCAACTTGCACTCTCCCCAGTCCCTAACAGGTCAACAACCCATATCTGATGACGGCCTGCTCCAGCCACGAATAGTTGTTCCCCCACCCGCTGCACGTCCCAGGGAGAAGCAAGAGAAGTTGATAAAGGTGGTCCCGCGTCAATTCGATGTGTTGAGTTACCGGTACCGGCCAGAGTTCTTACAGTCTGTCCATACAGGTCGATAACTCTTATCGAATGATTACCTCGGTCGGCAACATATACATATCGGCCGTTAGATGAGAGCGCTAGCCCTTGGGGTTGTTCGAATTGGGCGTCGACCCAGGCTCCGTCAACATAGCCAGAAGTTCCGCTTCCGATGACCTCTAAGATCTCTCCTTCGAGGTCTGTGACGAGCACGCGGTGATGTCCCGAGTCGGCTATGAAAAGACTGTTTGACCGCTGATCGGCAAGAACCTTACCTGGGAAACTCAATACAGTTGGAATGGGATCGCTACTGGCAACGATTGTGTCCAAAGGACGAACATCAATGAGACCCGCTGTCCCATATTCTCGAGCCATTTGGTCTATCACAGGTTGAAAAAGAGGGTAGATGCCCTCACCGGCATGGCTGCCGACAACTCGTCCCAGCGGATCGATTAGCACAAGCGTCGGCCATGCTTGAACTCGATAGGAGCGACGGAGATACTCATAGTCATCATTTACGACAGGGTGCCGGATATCGAGGCGTTGCACCGCTTGTTGCACGGCTCCACTTGTTTTCTCATGTTCAAACTTGGCCCAATGGACGCCTATGACTACCAGCGAATCTGGATACTCAGCTTCGAGTCGGTGTAGGTCAGGAATTACATGCAGACAGTTGATGCAACCCTGGGTCCAAAAATCGAGGACAACGATCTTCCCTCGAAGATCTGCGACCAAAGACAACGGCCGCTCAACGTTGAACCAGTCGAGCCCATTGGGAATTTCGGGAGCCGCGATTTCACCTTCGTAGGTAAATTCAATGTCCGCCTTGGGGTGAGTGGAGGTCACGTTAAGTGCAGGCGTTGCAGATACATCTTCGGATTCACTATTGCCGACTGACTTAAGGCCAGAGGAGCTACACGCCGGCGCGAGAGCCACGCATAGCAGAACAGCTACGAAGGAGGTTTTCAAAGACACAACTCAACCAGTTTGCCTGTCAACTGCCAGGGTCCGAACTTATGTGCCTAGCCGCGAGTCAATCACCCCAGTATCGAAGCCTGCGAGGTGTAGGCCTCCGTGGAATCTCGCGTGCTCTATTTTCAAACATCGGTCCATGACAAGATTTAAATCTGCGTCAATAGCGATCTTCGCTGCTTCGACACTCCAGAGTCCTAACTGCGCCCAAAATGATTGAGCGCCTATCGCAACGGCCTGCTCCGCAACCTGTGGGAGATCTTCAGCACGTCGAAACACATTGACCATGTCAGGAGTTACGGGTAAATCTTCGAGAGTGGCGTAACACGGTTCGCCAAGAATTTGTTCAACTTGTGGATTTACGAAGTAAACCTCGAAGTCGGCGCTTGAGCTGAGGAGGTAAGTTGCCACAAAATTGCTTGGTCTGGAGGCGTTAGCCGACACGCCGACCATAGCGATAGTTCGACTTTCCCTAAGCAGTTCTAGCCGCTCCGTAGCAGTCGGCTCTGTCCAGCCTGGGACTGGTTCATGAAGCACCGTCATAGCTGACTCGCTTGCGATAATGCTTGATCGAGATCCCAGACAATGTCATCAAGATCTTCTAGGCCCACGGAAATTCTCACCATATCCTCGGTCACTCCACCCGTAGCTAGGGCTTCATCCGAAAGCTGCTGGTGAGTCGTTGAAGCTGGATGAATTATGAGTGTCCTTGCATCCCCGACGTTTGCTAGGTGGCTAACTATCTGTAGCGATTCGATGAACTTGGCTCCCGCATTTCTTCCTCCCTTGACTCCGAAGGTAAAAATCGCTCCAGGGCCCTTAGGTAAATATCGTTTGGCAAGTTCGTTGTACCGGGAATCACCGAGGCCTGCGTAGTTCACCCAGCTGACCATCGGATGCTCATTCAAATGTTCTGCAATGGCTTGGGCGTTAGCGACATGGGCATCCATTCTGAAGGGCAAAGTTTCTATCCCCTGAAGCAAAAGAAACGCGTTCATTGGGGCCATTGAAGCACCAATGTCTCGTAGCTGTTCCGCTCGCAGCTTGGTACAGAAGGCGTACTCTCCGAAGTTCTCCCAAAATTTGAGACCGTTATAGCTATCAACAGGTTCGGTCATCTGCGGGAAACGGCCGCTCCCCCAGTCGAAACGCCCCGATTCAGTAACAACTCCACCAATTGAGTTGCCGTGGCCTCCTATGAACTTCGTTGCTGAATGGAGGACGATGTCAGCACCATGGTTGAGTGGCTGACACAGATAGGGAGTGGCAAAGGTTCCATCGACAACCAGGGGCAGATCATTGGAATGGGCAACGTCGGCAATAGCAGCTAAATCGGGAATTGATCCTGAAGGGTTACCTACGATTTCGGTGTAGAGGAATTTCGTATGTTCGTCGATGCTTTCGGCATAGGCGTCGGGCTCGTCCCCATCGACAAATCGTGCTTCTATTCCGAAGCGACCAAGCGTTACATCGAAAAGGGTGTGCGTGCCTCCATACAACGCACTTGAGGTGACAAGGTTGTCCCCTTGTCCTGCCAGTGCGGCTGCGGTCAAGAATTCTGCTGACATTCCCGAGGCTGTTGCGACTGAACCGATCCCAGCTTCAAGGCTGGCCATTCGCTCTTCGAATGCATTGATGGTCGGATTGGAAATCCGCGTATAAATCGTCCCGTACTTCTGAAGGGCAAACTTGTCAGCAGCATCGGCAGTATCTTCGAATACAAAGCTGGTTGATTGATAGATGGGAACGGCTCGCGATCCGGTAGTGGGATCTGGCCTGCCGCCAGCATGTAGTGCTCTGGTCCTGAATCCCCAGTTACGGTCGTTCACAGTCTTCGATTGTATGTGAGGAAAGTTCATCGAACACTGCGGCCTTTGGACCTCCTTCGTTCGTTTAAGAGATAACCAAGCCAACCAGTTCTACACTTGAGACGCACCCACCCCGGCATTGATACCCCGTCGCGCGACGGTTGACTGCTGAGCAAAGTGATTGTGTGGGCTGAGCGTCCTCATTTCGGCTCGGCGAATGCCCGGTACCGCTCAAGGGCGATGCTCTCACACGTGGCGATGTCCTCGGCCAAGATGTAGCGGTCAGCGAGGAGTTGCTCCGCGTGTTGTCGCAACTGAGAGCGATAGTCGTCCTCGTCGATATAGCGTTCGGCGATGGATAGTCGGGGGTCACCGGCGGCTGCGCGGGCCTCTTTATCTCGTGACAGAGGAACAGTTGACCCCACATAATCGAGGATCTGCCCTACCCCTCCGGTCGTGGGGTGACGTGGGTTCCACCCAGTGTTTGTCGCCACCGGCACTGCTATTTCTGGAAGACGAATACCCGCAACCTCATTTCCGCTCTCGTCAACCGCAGACACGAGGCATGGATACGCAGCGCCGACGGGCTCAGCCGGGTATGCACCTATGCCTTCTGGCTCGCCTGGACCCAAATCGATTGGACGAATAGTCGACAGAGCGCTTGGTACCGGCCGAGTCAGTCCTTCAATAGCTTCAAGTGAACCCACGACGGCTTCTCGAGACACCGCTGAGCCTTCTGAACTGCGGGGTACCGCGTTAGGGGGCGGTTCGACATCATCGGCAATCCATGCCAACAAATTCGTAATCGCTGCCCGCATCAGCGGGGTGTAGTCAACGGTGTTGAAGTAGTTGGCGCCTTGGCTTCCAAAGATGCTCTGAGATATCAACGGCAACATGCCGGGACTGTGTTGGGTGGAGGAGAACAAATAGCGGCGCGTCGTGGCTGGTGGTTCGATATCTGAACCATCCAACATCGATGTATGGGCAAGTGAAGCGTCACCACGCCAGTACTCCGATGCAGTATCGGTATAAAAAACTCGGGGCACGTGACCAACTTCACGTTGACGATCGAGCAAGCCCTCCGTTGATCCGGCGTGAGGGTCAAGTTGGGGGTCATCAGCGAAGGGGGGTCTATGACCGAAGCTGGGTGTGGGTTGAACCGATGGCTGTCCTACTCGATGATTGAACTCGCCTCGTCGGCCCCCTGCTATGTGCACTAACAGTCCGTCGTATACGGCGTTTCCGTCCTCGTCAAGATTTAGACCGAGGTGGAGCGAGGTGCGCAGAAAACGCCCGCATTGGGACTGACCTGTAGCAATGAGATGGTCAAGTTCGCCGGAACAGGGGTTCGACTCCTTCCCTGAACGCAGGAAAGCACCGAGGTCGCGGACGGCCAAAAGGCCGACCCCAACGACCGGGCACTGTGGCGTGCGGTACACAAGGTCATAAATACGACCGGGCTCAAATCCTGTTGAGAGCCAGACGTGGTCAGGGTCGGGAACTGGCTGGCCCGACCCATCATCTCGAGCGAAACTCCACGAACTGCGCGACATCTCCTCGGGTTCTCCCCAGATGCCGTCACGGCGCAACAGACGAGCCGACGCGTCGTTTAGGTCACCCGTTGGGAGGGGTTGATGACCGCCGAGAAGTCCCACGTGGTGATCGGTGAGGTCAACCGACATCGTTTTCTGGTGAATTTGTAGGCGCAGTTGTACTTCAGCGTCGACTTCGTCGCCCATGTCATCAACGACAAGGGGGGCGGTCAGCCCCATTCGGCCGGCGCTACGGGGGACATCCCACTGCCAGCCGCACCAAGCCATTGTCCAGCCATGCCGAAACAAGAACCCGTCACCGGGATCAATCTCAGCCGTCGGCTCCACCAACCGGGGTGCCCGGTTAAACAGGCTGCCCGCAGTTCGATATCCCCTATTGGGTACCTCCACCAAGGCAGCTCGACGGGACAGGTTTGGATCTACGGGTCGTAGGACAGTGACGTCACCGTCGTAGTGAACCAAACCATCGGAGCCTCTTGTCGTTGAAGCCAAATCAACAATTTGCTGGTTGGCGGCGGATGAAGGGTCGACGGCGTAGTGCGCCACAGCATCGATCCGCTCATAGCGACCGACATTCCCGAACGAGATGCCGTTCGCGAAGCTGTAACGGTTCTGGATCTCAAAATCGACAATTCCCATTAGCCCCCCGGCATCAAAACCAATGTCACCGCAACTGTGGCTACCTATCTACACAAGCGCATCGAGGATGACAGTCGATCGCTCGTTGCATTACAACACACGAGAGACCAACGAACCAGTAATCAGCTACCAAGACCAAGAAGCCCGAACCATATTCTCCGCCACCTACGAAAAACTCTTCCGAGACCCAAAATGGGTTCACGAAGAACGAAGGACACAAAGAGGATTGGACAACTAACCAACTTCAACCCAAGAACGGCCTCCGCATTCGGGTGCAGGGGTCTTTGGTATTCTCAAGCCAGGAACTCGACCCTTCCCATAAAGAGATTGCATTAGGAATGCAAAAGCCAATGCTTTACCCGACGCGTTCACTCTCGTATT
>Ga0066850_10000618_pt1 | contig 19094 bp, 15 predicted proteins | sample ETNtaG_4_FD_67282 | JGI IMG/M metagenome (GOLD analysis project Ga0066850, IMG submission 67282) | Marine microbial and viral communities from oxygen minimum zone, Eastern Pacific Ocean - ETNP201406SV67 | ecosystem: Environmental > Aquatic > Marine > Oceanic | place: Pacific Ocean: Eastern... | reverse complement strand
CTGTAGCTGTTGCTACTTGCGGTGGAACCTCTCAAACAGTATCTGGAACATTTTCAGCTGACTGTAACAATGCTTTTAATGGTACTACTGTAGAAGATGACTGTGGTGTATGCGGAGGGGATGGTTCTTCTTGTATTGTAGCTGGCTGCACTGATGATTTAGCATGCAATTTTAATGAAGAAGCAAATGTAGATGACGGGACATGTGAGTATTCATGTCATGATAATGGAAATTATTCTCTAAGTTTTGATGGCGAGGATGATTTTGTATTAATCCCAGGTTTTGATGGTGAATACACAAATTTTTCATTTATGACAAATGCTTATATTGAAGAAATAAATAATTACCAGCATATGTTATTTTATTTTGGCTCTTCTGAAGGAGGAGAAAATAATTATACGCGAAATGTTGACTTAGGTATTGATAATGTTAATTTTAATCCTCCCCAGCTAAGAGTGAATTTAAATTATGATTATGGAAAAGTAGGAACACAAGATTTTAATACTTTTGGTTGGATAAATATTTCGGGTGTCTTTGATGGTTCGAATCAATTACTATCTTTGTACTTAAATGGTGAGTTGATTGGCACAACGAATACTTCTGCAAATGAAATTATTTTAAATATTAATGATTTTCATAATACTATTGGCGCAGGGTGGAGTGATTCAAATCAGGAAACAACAAATTATTTTAATGGTAAACTTTCTTCTTTAGCCTTTTGGGATATTGCAATAACAGAATCTGAAATAAATGAAAATATTCTAAATCAATCTATAAATAACGAACAAAATTTGATAGTAGATTATAGATTTAATACATCATATGGATCAACCCTATATGACCACTCAGGCAATCAAAATCATGGAACTATTTATGGTGCTGAATGGGTCTCTGATTGTACCCCTAATGGAGATACTAATGGTGATAGCAATATAAATGTTACTGATATAGTTTTAAGTATTGAATTAATTATAAATGGTTGTAGTACTTCTTCAGATTGGAATGAATGCAATAATTTAATTTGTTCTTCAGATGTTAATAATGATGGAGAAATGAATGTTTCTGATATTGTTGTTATTGTAGCTAGCATTATAGGGAGATAACTCAATATTTTAAATATGAATAAAATTATTTACTCAATATTATGCTTTACTATTATAACCCTATTATTTGGTGATCCTTATATTACAAAAGCAGTCCAACCAACTAAATTATTTACAATTCGTGTAGATGATATGAGTGGTCCTGAACGTACAATGATTGGATCACTCCAAGGAGTTATAGCAGATAATCATGAAGAACAAATTTATATTAGACCTTTAGCTGGAGGATATGATACATGGCTAGATGATTTAGTAGAAAATTATGGAGTGGAAAGAATTGATATTACTAATGCTTTTTCTCTACTTGATTATTTTAAAAATGAGTTAAATGGATATCTTTTATATCAGGTTGGGAATGGATCTATTAATGCATCAACATCACTTGCAGGGATTGAACAAGCAATCCTAGTTGAACAATCAATAGAAAACCAAGTAATAAATTTGGGAATTAGCCTTATACATGATATGAGAAATATAAATGAAGATTGGGTTTATCAAAATTATATGGACCAATTAAATCCTAATGTTGTAATTGAACAAAGGGAAGAGTTTGAACATACTTTTCGTGACTATGCTATTTTGTCTAATGCTTTTACATTCTTTGATGGTAATTCAGACTTTAGAAATCAAGTTTTAGATGGACTTAATCCAAATTCTGTCATGATGGGCTGGGGAGATGCGTGGCAAGGAGAAGATGTATTTATAAGAGCTGGCTCAGAAAGGGGAATATATACAATTCCATCTGATCATACACATAACCTATGCCCTTTAAGTGGATTTCCAAGTATTCAACAAACTCAACAAACTCCTCCAAACTTCATAGCAAATAATAACACACATTATGTTTCTTTTCTTTTTACTGATGGTGATAATTTGCAATGGACTTTAGGAAATTTACAATCAGATACTAAATGGTTTTCTAGTCCTTATAGAGGTAATTTTGATATGGGGTGGGGTATCCCCCCCTCTCTTGTACACGCAGCACCAACAGTAATGAAATGGTATTATGATAATTCATTTATAGGACCAGGATATGATAACTTTGTTGCAGGTCCATCTGGGGGTGGATACATGTATCCTAGTCTATACCCAGCAGAAGACTTAGCTTTACATGTTGACCAATTAAGTGAATGGATGTCACTTGGAGACTTAAATATTATTGAAATTCTTGATTTTGGTTCTCAAACTTATACTGATATATGGGATGTTTATACAGCAAAGGATCAAATTGATGGACTTATTTATCTTGAATATGGGGATCATTCTGGAACTAATGGAACTACTATTTGGTCTAACGGAAAACCTGTTCTATCTCCAAGAATTAAACTATGGAATGGTCTTCCTGGATCTGATCAACAAACAATTATAAATACTATTAATCAATCACCTCGTGACCCTTCAAGTCCATTTGGATATAGTATGGTCATAGTTGGAGTATGGGAACATTCACTTGAGGAAATTCAAACAATTATTAATGGATTTACAGATGACACTCAGGTTGTAACACCAAAGACCATGGTTCAATTAATGACAGATAATATTCCTCATGATATTAGTTTTAGCCATGATTATACTTCTACTGACTTTGAAACTCCTGAATTAAACCTTGTAGGTGATGCATTTTGGACATCTGATTATGATAATTTATTTATGCCACATCCTAACCGTTTAAGGCTTACTTATAACTCAGATGGCTTGGTAGGATCAGCATGGTCCCCTGAACCTTTTGATGCTTCAAAAAGCTGGACATCTATTTTTAGATTTCAAATTAGCTATGGCTCTCAAGGAGGAGGAGATGGATTAGGATTCCATATTCAAAAAGATGGAATTGAAGAAAATCCTGGACATGAAGGTGGAAATTTATCTAGTCCAAAATTTTCTATTGTAGTAGATACATGGAACAATGGGTTTGAAGGTACTGATGAGTCTTTACGTATACTTTTAGATGGAGAACAAATATATATAAATGATTTACTTGATTTTGATTTAGACCCAAATCCTGGTTCTAGCTCTTCAGTTTTTCGTATGGAACTAAATTATATTGGATCTAATCAAGAATTAGTTATTCGTTTCTTTGATGAAGGAAGCTCAGATGCACTTTATGACACAATTGAAGGAGTTGATCTTAGAAGATTAATTCATGCATATGCAGGGTTTTCTGCAGTAACAGGAATGTCTACTCAAAACCACGATATTAGAAGCTGGATACACAATGGGGCATCTCCACAAACCACTGAACCTGGAGATTTAAATGAAGATGGAAATTTAAATATATCTGATATTGTTCTACTTGTTGACCTAATTTTATCTGGAAGTGTTGATGAATCAGGAGATATAAACCAGGATGGTTCTATTAATGTTTCTGATATTGTTATGCTTGTAGATTGGATATTAAATAATTAAATATTAATTAAGTTTTTTATTTTCTTCCCAAATTTTATCTAATTGCTCAAGTGATAAATCTTTAATCTTTATATCTTTTTTATTTAATTCTTTTTCAATCATTTTGAATCTTTTTGAGAATTTCTTTGTAGAAAGTCTAAGTGATTTTTCAGGATCAATATTAAGATGTCTACTTAAATTAACAATTGTAAATAATACATCTCCCAACTCATCTTCAATACCAACTTTATTATCAATAGCATCTTTGAGCTCTTCTATCTCTTCATCAACTTTTTTTAAAACCTGAGAATTATTATCCCAATCAAATCCCACACTTGCTGCTTTTTCTTGTATCCTCCTTGATTTAAGCAAAGCTGGAAGCGATGTAGGGACTCCATCTAATATACTATCCCTTTTTTTCTCTCTTTGTTTCTGAGATTCCCAATCACCTTTTTGCCATGATTTATTATTTTCATCATCAAATATATGAGGATGTCTTGAAATTAATTTCTTGTTTACAAAATCAATAGAATCTTTGATATTAAATTTACTTTTGTCTGCAGCTAAATCTGCTTGAAATATAACGTGTAATAATAAGTCTCCAAGTTCTTCTTTAAGCAAATCAAAATCCTTACGTTCAATGGCTTCTATAACTTCATAAACTTCTTCAAGTAAATAAGGCATTAATGATTCATGTGTTTGCTCTTTATCCCAATCACATCCTTCAGGAGAACGTAATTTTTTAACAATACTTACTAACTCTTCAAACTTAGTCATTGTTAATATTTTTTACTTCAATTTTATCAATCCTATTAGAAATAACTTTTAATACTTTAAATTGATAATTTTTTAAAATTACTTTTTCTCCTTCTTTAGGGATATCCCCTATGTCATCTAATATAAATCCAGCTAAAGTATCATAGTCTCTTTCATCAGGAAATTCAATTTCAAAATTTTCCTCAATATCATATATATTAATTGATCCATCTACAATTGAACTTCCATCTTTATTTTGAGTAATTTCATATTCTTCCTTATCAAATGGATCTCTAAGTTCACCTGTTACTTCTTCAACTATATCTTCTAAAGTTAAGATTCCTGATGTTCCTCCCCATTCATCTACAATAACTGCAATACTTGTTTTTTTTAATTTAAATTCATGCATCACTTCATCAATAGGCTTAGTCTCAGGAATAAAATAAGGGTCTCTTGTTAATTTCAAGAGATCAACTTCAGGCCTAGAGCCAATTAAATATGGGATAATATCTTTTGCATACAAAATGCCCTTAATATTATCTATCGTATCTTTATAAACGGGTATTTTTGAGAATTTTTTATTCATTATCATATCCATAGCTTGATCCAAAGAACTATTTGAATCCAATGAAACAACATCAACTCTAGGAGTTTGAATTTCTTTAACTAATTTATTCTTGAACTCAAGAACTGATTGTATCATATCAGACTCCTCATGTTCAAGGGTACCCTCTTCCTCTCCTATTTCAGCAAGCATCATCAACTCTTCCTCTGAATCAAAAATTTGTTCTTTCTTTATTGGTAAAATTTTAATTACCATATCAGTAATTTTATAAAAAATAAATGCAATTGGATAAATTACTTTTACAATAAAATTTAAAAAATTTGATGATAGGTTAGCTATTTTTTCAGATTTTGAAATAGCATATGTTTTAGGAATAATTTCACCAAAAATCAAAATAAAAATTGTTACAACAATCACTTCAATTAATAATAATGTTGAAATAGATAAACTTGAAATGTTAGAAAAATTATTAACAGTATAAGTAGCAGCTAAAGATCCTATTGCTATATTAACAATAGTATTACCTGTAATAAGTGTTGATAATAATTTTTTAGGTCTAGAAAGAAGTTTTTTTACTCTACTATTAACATTATTCATTGATTTTAAATGAAACAATGCTGTTTCTACTCCTGAGAAGTATGCTGAAAAAATTAATAATACTATAAATAAAAAAATCATCTTATGATATTAACTCATCCTTTAAAAAAGTCAAATACTTACTTTCCAAATTTTTCATTATTCCCTTTTCTTTTCCGTTAATATCATTATACCCAACTAGATGTAATACCCCATGAATCAAAACTCTAGCAAATTCCTCATTAAAAGAATTCGAATAAATTTTTGAATTTTCCTTAACATCATCAATACTAATATATATTTCACCATCTAAACAATCATTTTCATCTTCAAGGTTGAATGCAATAACATCTGTATATACATCAATATTAAAATATTTTTTCTTTAATTGATTGAGATATTTTTTATTAGTTAATATAATTGAGATGCTTCCCTTATTACATTTTTCACATAACAGGACTTCTTTAGATATTTTTTCTATACTTTTATCATTATAAGATAAAGAGGAATTGAAATCATTTAAAATTTTTATTTCAATCACGAAGAAGAATAATTTTTTAAGATTTCTCTAGAAATAACAATTCTTTGAACTTCACTTGTTCCTTCTCCGATTTCTAAAATTTTTGCATCCCTAAAAAAACGCTCTACATGATAATCTTCAATATATCCATATCCACCATGAATTTGTATTGCATCTGTTGTTATTTTCATAGCAATTTCACTTGAAAACAATTTTGCAATAGCTGCATCCTTAATAACATCATGACCCTGATCTTTAAGCCAAGCAGCATGATAAATTAATTGTCTAGCAGCAGAAATTTGAGTAGCCATATCAGCTAATTTAAAACTTATAGCCTGAAAATTGTTAATTTTCTTACCAAACGCTGATCTTTCGTTAGAGTATTTTAACGCTAATTCATATGCACCAACTGAAGTTCCTAATGCTAATGCAGATATAGATATTCTTCCAATAGTTAACGTCTTTAAAAACTGTTTAAACCCTTGGCCAGGAGAACCTAAAATATTTGTTTTAGGAATACACATTTGATCAAAATATATTGTTCTTGTATCAGAACCTTTCCACCCCATTTTCTTTTCAGGCTCACTAAGAGTCATTCCTTTTGTCCCAGCATCAACATAGAGTGCACCCACTCCCTTATCTTTACCATTTTCTATAATTTTACTTGTAAATATTAAACACCCAGCATAACCTGCATTTGTACAAAAAACTTTTTGGCCATTAACAATATATTCATCATTTTCTAAGGTTGCAACTGTTTGAGTATTTCCAGCATCACTACCAGCATTTGGTTCTGTCAATGCAAAAGAACCAATCATTTCACCTGAAGATAATTTTGTTAAATACTTTTTCTTTTGATCTTCAGTTCCAAAATAGTTGAAAGGTCCAGTCCCTAAACTTGTATGTGCCATTAATGTTGCAGCAGTTGAAACACATACTTTCGCTATTTCTTCAATTGTAATAACTAATGAAAGAGTATCCATTCCTCCTCCACCATACTTTGGATCCCATGGAATGCCCATTAATCCTAAATCTGATAATTTATTTATCGATTCTAATGGAAACTTTGATTTACTATCTATTTCGAGTGCTAATGGAGCAAGTTCATTTTGAGCAAATTCTCTTACCATTTTTCTAAGTAAAACATGCTCCTCTTTATAATATATTGAAGTATTATTTACCATTTTATTACAATAGACCCCCATTGAAATCCTGCGCCAAAAGATGCCAAAACGATAATATCCCCATCTTTAATTTTATTCTGATCTAAGGCTTCTGATAATGCTATTCCAATTGATGCAGCTGTTGTATTTCCATAATTATGTATATTAGAAAACACCTTATCTTCATCAATGTTTAATTTTTTTTGTACAGCTTGAGTAATTCTATAATTTGCTTGATGAGGAATAACTAAATTTACATCATCAATAGTTAGATTATTAAATTCTAATCCTTCTAATATAACTTCAGGGAATCTTCTTACAGCATGCTTAAACACCTCTCTCCCATTCATATGAATATGATGTTTTCTATCTTTCACATTATCAACAGTAATTATATCTTTAAATTTTGAACTTGGTCTTAATGTACCAAGCTCGTCAATAAACCTACCATCAGAATGCAAGTGGGCAGATAAAATTCCTTTGTCTTTACTTGTTGATGTTAATAAACATGCTGCTGCTCCATCACCAAATAAAACGGCTGTACCTCTTCCATTATCGTCAAAATCTAATTGAGTTGTTTGAACTTCAGCTCCAATAACTAAAATATTATTATATGTTTCTGATTTAATAAATTTATCTGCAACAGATAATGCGTAGGTGAAACCTGAACAGCCTTGTCTTATATCTAAAACTCCAATATTATCTAAACCCATTTTTTCTTGAAAAAGTGCTCCTGAACCAGGAACAAAATAATCTGGTGTCGATGTAGCAAAAACAACAAAATCTATATCTGCTTTTTGAATATTAGATTTATCAAGAACCTTATTTACTGCACAAACAGCTAAATCTACAGGACCTAGATTACTATCACCTGTGGAATATCTTTGATGAATTCCTGTACGCGTTTGAATCCATTCATGCGATGTATCCATCAACTCTGAAAGGTCATCATTTGTAAGAATATTTTCAGGAACATGAAATGCTATATCTTTAATATATGAGTTTTTCATAATATTTTAAAATTTGAGATTAGTCTATAAGCCGAATTCTGTTACTTACATTGTAAGTAGATAACTATTCATCTTGGCTAAATTTCACAATTTAGCTCATGCGATCTACCCATCATTTTGTGCGAATAACACATGATTGCTTGATCTTGCTCCAAATGGGGTTTACATAGCAAATAATCTTTAGATTATTCCTGGGAGTCTCTTACACTTCCATTTCACCCTTACCTAATTAAAGGCGGTATACTTTCTGTTGCACTTTCCTACCTGAAAACTCAGGCCCTCAAATTATGAGGCATCTTTATCCTGTGGAGTTCGGACTTTCCTCTCTTATAAAAGAGCAGTTATCCAACTAATCTCAAAAAGCTATTTATCTTCGTCTAAATAAAGAAATATTGAGCAACTTGGACATTCAATAAGCTCTATACCTTTTTTTGCATCTACCAAGGCCTGAGCAGGTAAATTTGAATAGCAACTACTGCATGAGCCGTTATATATTGATGCTAACATTTCTTTGCTTTGATCCTCGTACCCTTGTAAAAATTTTTTATTACTAATTGATGATAATAATTTATTTTTATCTCTCAATAATAATTTTTCTTCGACATCAAACTCAATGCTTTTTTCTTGAAGTTCAGATTCATTATCATTAAGGCTATCATTTAAACCAGAAATTTTATCATTACATTCTATCTTGAAATTATTTAACCCTTCAATTAACTCATCAATATCAAGAATTCTATCAGTTAATTGATTGTTTTCATTTTTAAGATGATCTATTTCAACTAAAAGTGCATCATACTCTTTGTTATTTCTAACTACATCCATTTGCTTATTATACTTATCAAGTTTAGCATCAAAGTCTTCAACACTTGTACTGCAACTAGACTTTTCTTTTTCTAATTCATCAATTTTAGAATCAGATTCATCAATTTTAGAATTGAGTCCTTCAATTTCATCTTTTTGTTCTTGAATTATTTCTGGGAGGTCACCTTTTTCTTCGTGAATATCTTGAAGTCTAACATCAATTTTATGAAGATTTATAATCTTCTGTGTTTCTAATTCCATTCTTCTCTTTCATTAATTAGCTTCATAATTTAAAAAAACAACACTATTCAAACAAGATAAGTAAGTGAATAATTGCAAGATCATAATTGATATTGTAAATTATATGTAATGAATTTAAATCCATTAGATATTATAATATTTACGGCTCTTCTATTTTTTACTTTTTCTGGACTAAATAACAAATTTATCAAAACAGCTAAAACTACTGCCAATCTTATTGCAAGTATTATCATTGCTAATTTTATACTCGAATCAATAGGGAATCAATTTAATTTATATTTTCTTACTAACCCTATTATGAACCTCTTTTCATTTATAATCATTGTAATAATCTTATCGCTCCTAATAGGCTTCTTGCTTAATTTTGCTATCTATCAATTAGAAGACCCTGAACTCGATCCAAATGCTGACCGTATTTTAGGAGCTCTGGTAGGTCTTGTTAAAGGGTTTATTATTACAGCATTAATGATTTTTATATTTGATGTCACACCATTAACTAATGAAATGAAAGAAAAAATTACAAGAAAAATTGAAATTGAATCATTTTTTTTCAAGCCTTGCAATAGCCTTAAAGAAATACTTATAAAAAAATAATTTTTATATATTTAATCCTTATTAATAGTATTAAATAAATAGTTACCCAAAAGACACCCTGCAATTTGTCCACAAATAAAATAAGAAAATGATACAGGCGCAATTCCTGTAAATGTATCCGTAAACATGCGGGCTATAGTAACAGCTGGATTTGCAAAAGAAGTTGATGAAGTAAACCAGTACCCAGCTGTAATAAATAACGCAACACCTATTGCAACTGAAGGCTCATCATTTTTTCTAATAAATAATATAGTTAATAGTAACCCAGAGGTTGCAATAACTTCACTTATTAATAAAGGAAACTGTCCTCTAACATTTGTTGAAATTTGAAACAAATTAATTTCGAAAATATAATGGATAGTAAAAACAGCAAATACGCCAAAAATTATTTGAATTGAAATATAATTAAAAAAATCTTTCAAAGACAATTCACCTCTAATATAAAAAACTAAACTTACAGCAGGGTTGAAATGTGCCCCAGAAATTGCTCCAAACATTTTAATAATAACAAATAAAATTGCTCCTGTTGCAATCGTATTTCCAAGCAATGCAACTGCTGTATTCCCTGCAGCTAAATTTTCTGCCATAATCCCAGAACCAACTACAACAGAAACAAGTAAAAATGTTCCAATACCTTCAGCTATATATTTCATATTTATTTACAATCCTTATTTAATTGTTTTCTAATAAAATAATATAATTATAGATTATATCTCTAATTCTTGAAAATTCTATAGAAATTTCTTTATCATTGCCTGCAAATTTTGCAGGATCAGGAATATCCCAATGAATATGTTTGTCATTATTAATAATTGGACATTTATCCTTTACATCCCCACACAAAGTAATTACTAAATCAAAAACATTTAATTTATTCAGATTTAATTTTTTAGATGTATTTAGAGAAATATCTATATCAATCTCCTTCATGCAATTGATTGCATTATTATTTACTTTATTAGGGGAAGTTCCAGCACTGCTAACTATAAAATTACTTAAATATTTATTTCCTAAACCTTCAGCGATTTGAGATCTGCACGAATTGCCTGTACATAAAAATAAAAGCTTTTTTTTCACTTACTTACTATATTGAAGGGATTGAGAAATATTAAGCGAATAATCCCCAATATGTTCGAGATGTTTTATAATATCCATAAAAAGTAATTCAGATTTTACATCTGATCCTTTAGCAATCCTATCTCTTGATGAATCTAATAGGGAATTTCTGATATTATCAATATTATTTTCATATTGCATAGATTTATCTAAATCATCCTTGGTCATAGATTTTATGTTATTAGTTATAAATGATTCATTCCATTTAACAAATTTCGATACATGATTATAAATTTCAAAAATTTCATTATCCATATCATTACTAAACTTTAAATCTTTATCTATTTTTTCTATCTGTAATAATAAATTAAAGCAACTATCACCAATACTTTCAAGCTCATTAGTTAATCTCATCATAGCTGCAGCATTTTTTGAACTTTCAAAACTTAATTCATGTTTAGTACACTGAGCAAGATAACTTGATATTTGCTCTTGCATTTGATCAGACATAATCTCCATAATTCTTGCTTTTTCAAGAGATTCTTTAATATTATTTTTACTTTTGAAGGTTTTGAAAAATAAATTAAGCATATCATCTATAATTCTAGACATTTTTATAACTTCTTTTTTTGCCTCAATGATTGCAATTTCAGGAACAGGTTGAACACCTGTACTAAAATATTCTAATTTATATTGACCATGCATTTTTTCTTCTTCTGTTGGCTTAATCATTTTTTTAACAATTGAAGCTATTTGCGGAACAAACCAAATCAGAAAAACTACATTCATTATATTAAATAATGTATGAAACATCGACAAATGGACTGGTATATTTTGAGGATCAGAGGGATCACCTGGAACTACGTAATCAACAAATGGTATAAACAATCTAAATGCAATTAACATCCAAACAACTCCAAAAAGATTAAATATCATATGAGCCCGAGCTGTGCGCTTTGCATGATAATTTGCGCCTAAAGAGGCAAGATATGCTGTAATTGTTGTACCAATGTTTTCACCTAAAACTAACGCTGCTGCAGTTGGGAAATCAATCCATCCTTTAAAAGCCATGGTTATTGTTATTGTCATTGCTGCACTAGATGACTGAACAATAATAGTTAAGAATACACCAACCGTAATAAAAATAAAAATTGAAATAATTCCCAAATCAGTATATGCAGATAAAAACTCCAGAACTTCAGGATTATTTTTGATATCAGGGACTGAATTTTTTAAAAACTTCAAACCTAAAAAAAGTAGTCCAAATCCAACAAATATTTCTCCCAAATTCTTTCGTTTTGTAACTTTTGAAAAAATAAGGGGCAGGCCAATGCCAATTGCAGGAAGAGCTACACTACTAATGTTAAATTTAAACCCAAGTATGGCAACTAACCATCCAGTGATAGTTGTCCCAATATTTGCCCCCATAACAATACCAATAGATTGGGTTAAGGTAAGTAATCCAGCATTTACAAAACTAATAACCATTACAGTCGTTGCGGAAGAAGATTGTACTAAGCACGTTGTTAAAAAACCTGTAAAAACACCCGCAACTCTATTTTGTGTCATATAAGCGAGGATATCTCTAAGACGATTTCCAGCTGTCTTTTGAATACCTTCACTCATTACTTTCATTCCAAAAAGGAATACACCTAGAGCACCTAAAATATTGAGAGCACTAAAAATCATAGATTAAATTTAAGAAAAATATTCACATTAATAATTTATTATTTATCTCGAAAAAATTAATACTTAAACATACATGTTAATCGATATGTATTTGCATCATCATATAAATAAACATTTGGTGAAATATATAAACCTTTTGTTGGATTCCAAACACCTCCAAGAATTGTTAAATCTACAGCATCTACTTCATCATCTATATCTAAATCGTTACTATCGTATCTTAAAAAAACATCCCACTCATCAGACAAATCATAATTAGCATATATTGCGATAGCTTCTTCAGTTATATCTGTTTCATAAGTATTATATTCTATTCCTAATCTTATATCATTTGAAGCCCACCCTCCAAAGAAACCTATTAAATTATTATCAATGCCATTAGCTTGAGGACTATGATTTAAAACTACACCACAATTTATTCCATCATTTTCAACTATATTAGATTCACCATACAAAATGCTAGTATATAAAGCCTGCTTATGATCATAATCTTGATCATTAAATCCTTCACCATTTAATAGTTGTATATTTGATTTTATCTTTCCAAAATTTCTTGAATATCCCACTCCAAGATCTGCAGTATTAGTCATACCATATTTATCTAAAACAGATTTTTCAATAAATCTATATCCCCAGTTTTTCTCTTGAACTCCATAAGAGTTTGTTCCAATTAAACCCATTGATAGCTTATCACCATTTTCGCATTTCCAATCAACATATGCATTTTTTACAAATACAGACCTCGACCCTGTTGGTTTTTTAGTATCTAATCTAATTTTAAAATATAATTCATCTGAAATATCTTTTGAATAACTAATATATGCTCTATTTAATGAAAACCCATCATCTCCTGAAGCATTACTGTAATCAAATATTGCATATCCATTAATATCATTTTGCATATAACAAAATGAAAATGTTAAAATTATCAATATATATTTTTTCATTGTTACCCCTTTTTTTAAAAACATTACAAATTTTTATAACTAAAATCTTTTTTAAATGCTTTTGATTCTTTATCTCCCACTTCAAGTATAGGATAAATAAACAAATTAGCTACTTCTTGTTCGTATCCATCTAATACAAAATCTCTTCCCACCATCATTTCTACCCTATGATTGTCGAGATTTCCAAAAAAATAATCTTCTTTACTTTTATCTTTATCTGCTTCAGAAATATCTACTGGGAACCAACCTTCTTCATCAATATAATAATCTGCCCAGCAATGATATCCTCCAACTTTTCCTTCATTGCCAATTGGAATAGGGAAACCCATATGAAATCTAGCGGGGACTTCCATTGTTCTAGACAAAGACATGAAATATGAATGATAATCAGTGCAGTTTCCAACTCCTATATCACATGCATATAAAGAATTACCATTCCCAAATGTATATGTGCTATTTGAAATTTTTGATTTTTTATATAATTCAACAACCTTATCTCTTGAAACTTTTTTTATCCCATATTTTTTGTCTGCACTTAGCCATGGATCATTATAATACTGATTATCTTTACTTTTAGGTTTACCATAGTGCATCCCAGATAAAACATAATCATACAAACCTTTCATATCATCATGATTTAAATTATTTATTTCTATAATTTGACTAAATATATTTCCTACAGGGACCATTGAAGAAGCCTCCAAATAATCATTTGGATTAACATTAGTATAATACATATTTTGGTGTTCAAATCTAAGAACATCAAAAGACATTTCTATAACTGTACTTTTATTAATTCCATCATTATTATATATATAGAGATATTTATTATTATGTTTTTTTTCTTTTTTAACTTCATACGAAAGACCTTCACATAAAATATCTATATTAGATATTACTTGAACTTCATTGGATTTAGGGAATGGAAGCCAAAGTTCAACTTTTTCACCATTACTTGGTTCTAAATTAACAGTATAAGTAAAAGTAAATGTTCTACTATTTTTTAATTGGCATCCTGGTAAAATTAGTAAACTAGCTAAAAGTAAAATTAAAATGTGTGGTCTTCCAACCTGGAGACATTTATTGTCAATCAAGTGTAGATAAAATGTTTATTCATAATATATATATTAAAATTATTCAATAATACACCACAAACATTTAATTCTAATTATAATATTATTTTTTTACCTTTCTTATATTAATTTATATACAATATATGGCTAGAATTTCAGAACAATCAATTGAAAAAGTAAGACAAGTTGCTGATATAATTGAAGTAGTTTCATCACATGTTGAATTAAAACAACGTGGAAGAAACTTCTTTGGTTTATGTCCATTCCATAGTGAAAAAACTCCTTCTTTTTCAGTTAATCCTGATAAACAAATTTATAAATGTTTTGGATGTGGATCTGGCGGAGGTTCAATTAATTTTATAATGGAAATTGAAAATCTAGAATTTGCTGATGCAATCAAAAGATTAGCTCAAACATTTAATATTACACTTGATATCCAGGGTGGTGATAGTAAAAAATATATAGATCTAAAATCACAATTAATAGCGATTCATAATTACGCAACAAAATACTATCAAAAAATATTATTATCAGAAAATGGGCAAGCAGCTCTTAACTATCTAATAGAAAGAGGTTTATCAAAAACAATAATTAAAGATTACAAATTAGGTTTTAGTCCAGATAGTTTTGATGATCTTCTCAAATTATTGCGCAAAGAATCATTTTCTGCTGAAGCAATGAAATTATCTGGACTTTTCATTCAAGGGGAAAAAGGATACTTCAACCGATTTCAATCAAGGATTATGTTTCCTATACAAAACCAAAATGGCGATGTTATTGCTTTTGGCGGAAGAATATTTAATAAAGATAATCCAGCAAAATATCAAAATTCTCCAGAAACACCAATATACTTGAAAAGCCATGTCCTATATGGAATAAGTCACAATGTTCAACATATTCGGGAGAAAAAAAATATTATTTTAGTTGAAGGATATATGGATCTTTTACAATTAGCTGAAGCAGGTATAAATAATTGTTTAGCAATCTCCGGTACTGCATTTACTCAAGGACATTCAAATATTTTAAAACGTTTTTCAAAAAATATTTATATCACATTTGATGGAGATGATGCTGGGAAAAAAGCAGCACTTAAGTGTGGATATATTTTAGCTCAAAATTCCCTAGAGCCTAAAATCATTACACCACCTGATGGCTTAGACCCTGATGATTGGGTAAGAAAAGATAATGGTAAAAGTTTTAAAAACGAAATTAGCAATGCACAAAAAATTATCAAATCGCACTACAACTACTTTTCTAGTTTAAATGATGAAGGCTCATTAAGCATCAATGATTTTATTCAAGAATGTTTAGATGAACTTATAAATATTAAAGACCCTATTATTTCTGAAATAATGATTAAAGAATTGTCAGAATTAACATCTATTGATCAAAAAAATATCTTACATGTGTTAAATGAAAAAATCAGTAAAAGATCAAAATTTAAACATATAAGAAATATAGAATCTGAAGAAAAAAAGGGAACAGTCTCTATTAATCAAAAATATTCTATAAAATTATATAATGACTTAATTAGACTTTGTTTTTCAAGTGATAAAGATATTAGAGTATTAATTTTTGAACATTTAAATCCAGATTGGATTTTTTCAGAAAATCATAAAGAAATTTATGATAAGGTATATATACACTTAAAAGCTACTGATTACCCTCCAATTAGTATTATAGCAGAGCAAATTGAAAGTAAAAAATCAAGACAAAAACTTATTGATTTAACTTTTGATTTAGAAAAATTTAACGCTCAATATGAAATGGCAGTTGATTGTCTTATAAGAATTGAACAAGCAGTTATAAAAAATGAAATTGATTTATTAAGAGAAAAATTGAAAGATTCTAATGATAATATAGATATACTAACTCAACTATCTACTCTAGAAAAAGACACAAAAAATATTGCACAGAAATATGGCAATAAATAAAGCTACATCCTATACATCATTTTTTAGATTTTTAAAATATGCACGACCCTGGAGAGGAAAAATTATACTCTCTGCAATATATTCAATTTTAAATAAACTCTTTGATATTGCCCCTGAGATTCTAATTGGAATTGCTGTGGATCTTGTTGTTCAAAAAAATGATAGCATCATTGCTAAACTTGGTTTTGAAAGTATTCAATCTCAAATTACATTTCTTGCAATAGCAACATTTTTAATCTGGGCTTTTGAATCTATTTTCCAATACTTATATTCTATATCTTGGAGAAACTTAGCTCAAACTGTTGAACATGAAATACGTACAGATGCCTATAATCATGTCCAAAAATTAGATATGACATGGTTTGAAAACAAAAAAGTTGGTGATATTACAGCCAAACTAAATGATGATGTTAATCAACTAGAAAGATTTTTAGATAATGGATTTAATACAATAATTCAGCTTATTGTATCCTCTGTTGCAATTGGAGGAGTATTCTTTTATATCTCTCCACTTGTTGCATCAATCTCTATTTTACCTATACCAATTATTCTTGTAATTGCTTTCTTTTTTCAAAAGAATTTATCTCCTAGATATTTAGCTGTAAGAGATGCTGTTGGAATATTAAATAATACTATTTTTAATAATCTAATAGGGATTTCAACAATCAAAAGTTTTGTTACAGAAAATATTGAATTAAATCGTATAAAAGATTTAAGTAATACATATAGACTAAAAAATAGATATGCTATTAAATTGAGTTCGGCATTTGTACCTATTGTTAGGATGGGTGTACTAAGTGGATTTTTAGGAACAATGATAGTCGGGAGCTATCTTGCGTTAGATGGAACAATTGCTGTAGGATCATACAGTGTTCTTGTATTTTTAACACAACGTTTTTTATGGCCATTTACAACCTTAGGTGAAACTGTTGATCTATTTGAAAGATCAATGGCTTCTACCAAAAGAATTTTAGATTTGTTAGATACCCCTCATAAAATAAAAGATAGCAATAACGCTATCGCACTTGATGATTTCAATCATGATATTTTATTTGAAAATATTCAATTTCATTATCAAGATGAAAAACCAGTATTTAATGATTTAAGTTTTTCTATTAAAAAAAATACGCTGGTTGGAATTGTGGGACAAACAGGTGCGGGGAAAACAACTGTTATTAAATTATTACTGAGATTTTATGATCCAATATCTGGCTCAATAAGTATAGGAAATCATGATATAAAAAATATTAAACTTAAAAATTTAAGGAAAAGTATTGGGTATGTGAGTCAGGAAATATTTATGTTTGATGGAAGTATTAAAGATAATATTGCTTATCCTGAAATTGGAAATAATACAGATAAAATTATGCTAGCAGCAAAGCAAAGCCAATCTCATGAATTTATAGAAAAACTCCCTGATGGATATGATACATTTATTGGAGAACGTGGACAAAAATTATCTGAAGGTCAAAAACAACGTATAGCAATTGCACGTGCATTGTATAAGGACCCTCCAATCTTAATTTTTGATGAAGCTACTTCCTCAGTAGATAATGAAACAGAATTACTCCTGCAAAAAGCCTTATATGAGATATCAAAAGACAGAACAACCGTTGTAATTGCTCATCGTCTATCAACTGTAAGAAATGCAGATAATATTTTTGTATTAGGAAATAATTCTATTATTGAAGAAGGTAATCATAATGAATTATTAAACCAAAATGGGGTATATAATAAATTATGGGAAATTCAGACTGGTAAAATTTCATTAAAATCTTAGAATAATTATTATGGTTTTATATATGAATTGGTATAAATTTATGCTCTATTTCGGGCCCTTAGCTCAGTTGGTTAGAGCAGTGGACTCATAATCCATTTGTCCGGGGTTCAAGTCCCTGAGGGCCCACACTGAAAAGAAAGTAATAAACCCTTCATTTAATTGAGGGGTTTTTTATTATATAAAACATCCAATCATTTAATCATTAAGTGTCATAAGTAGTCATATATTAGCATAATGATACACCAAAAATGATACACCAAAGCTGATTATAATCCAATTTTCAACCTAATTGCAACCTCTATGGGCTCATTTGGGGGTGGGTGGTCAGGTAATATAAGAGGGACACCCATTCTAATATATATTTTTTAAAAATTTTGTAAAAAAAAAGGGGACAATAAAGCCCCCTTAATTAATTCAAGTGGATGTAAGTTGTATTAATCAGCAAGTATTGCTTCTATATATAAAATAATATCTGTGATATTTAAATTACCATCTAAATTCACATCTCCAGCTGAAGTTCCACTTATATAACCTTCATCAAAAGATACATCATCATAGCCATCTTCATTATCATCTGTGATACCACTCGATTCTTCACACTCCCCATAACCAGAACCAGAAAGATTACAAAGGTTTGCCCAATTAAGGTTTGCCCCAAAAAGGTCTGCCCCAGAAAGGTTTGCCCCAGAAAGGTCTGCCCCTTCAAGGAGTGCCCAATTAAGGTCTGCCCCAGAAAGGATTGCCCAAGAAAGGTCTGCCCCTTCAAGGTTTGCCCATTCAAGGTCTGCCCCAGAAAGGTCTGCCCCAGAAAGGAATGCATCATAAAGGTTTGCCCCAGTAAGGTTTGCATAAGAAAGGTTTGCCTCATAAAGGTTTGCCCC
>Ga0066850_10000616_pt1 | contig 19121 bp, 35 predicted proteins | sample ETNtaG_4_FD_67282 | JGI IMG/M metagenome (GOLD analysis project Ga0066850, IMG submission 67282) | Marine microbial and viral communities from oxygen minimum zone, Eastern Pacific Ocean - ETNP201406SV67 | ecosystem: Environmental > Aquatic > Marine > Oceanic | place: Pacific Ocean: Eastern... | reverse complement strand
CAACATCTTATTGATACTGGTCTTGCATGGTCTTTACAAGGGTGGTTTGGTAGAAGAGCTACTGATTTAATAACTCAAGGAGTTTGTTATGACAAATGCTGAAGTGGCAACAATGATTGCCAGAGATTTGATTGCGGAAAGACGAGCTCGTCTGGATGCTAAAATTGAAGAACTTAGGAATGATCCAGAAACGGATTATGAAGAGGGATTCTTTGTTCGTTTGAGAGCTCGTGCAATAGATGCTATTGACAGCGGTGAATTAATAATATAAAAAAGTGAAGAGGGTGTGAGAAAAGACTTGACATTTGCAGCGCCCCGTGAGATAATAGTAGTGAAAGATGAGGGAAGAACCCAAGTCAATAACCCAAATGAGATAATATTATGAGTACTAATTCTTTAGTTGCGTATTTGAATGAAGACGGATCGGTTGTTTCATCCTATGTACATTACGATGGATATACAACTGGTGTAGGTGAAATGTTGTTAGAAAATTATAATCTGAGAGTACTTGCAAGAGATCTTGCAGAGAAGTTGGGTTATGCATCTTCTTTGAGAGAAACCATTGCGGCTTCTCATGAAGATCGTGCAAATTCAGATGAGGCTGAAACCTACGAATCATATGAAGATTTTGAAGAATCTATTCGTGAACGTAGTTATCTGGAATATGTTTATCTTTGGGATTTTCATAAAGATAAATGGATGGTTGCTTCTTGGGAAACTACTAGAAAAGAAGTCTTTACTGGTGAAGGAAGAGATTATGAATTTGAGAGTTATTGGAATGGTTTTGAAAAACTCGTTACTGTTTATATTCGTGAGGGTAATAAGACTGTAGAACGATACAAGACAATGGTATCAGAAGGTAGAGTTGGTGCTGAGTATTTAGAATATGCTCGGGAATTGAAAGAGTCGGTTACTAAGTGGATGAGAATTGCAATGGAAGGAATTGCTAGAGAAGTATTTACCGCATAAATTAAAACTGATGAGAGAGATTATGATTGAAGAACGTATAAAAATAAATGATTCTACTAGAGAAGAAGTTTCTGAAATTCTTGAACTCTATAGAGAGGTTGGAGATACAGAAGCTACTTCGACAGCCATAGTAGATTTGATGAGTAGGGCTTATGCAGAGGGATATTCCTTTGCAAGAAAAGAATCTGGATTAATAGATGAAGCGGTGGAGGCTTTATGAAAAAGATATTTGGATTATTTGTATTTGGAATTTTAGCATCTTCAGCATTTGCTAATGATATTTGTATGAAACCAGCTGGTTGTTCAGTGAATATAGAAACTGGTGAATGTCTAGATTGTGTAGACCTTGAAGAGTTTTCTTTAAGTAGACCAGTACCTACATCATGCGTGGAAAATTTTATAGTGTGTGATGCTCGATGGCCGGAATCAGTTGTATGTAAAAATGCTCTTAATGAGTGTAAAATATTATCAGATATAGATTTTAGGATAAAATGGAAAAAGAAATCTTCTTAGGAGATAAGGGCACCAAAGGTGAATTCTTTCTTAAACTTGAGAATGTAATTAAGAAACCAGATTATATGGTGCATAAACTAGTAGACCGTAAAGGTCGTAAAGCGATGTTCTATAATTATAGGGGAGATACCTTTGGATTGGGTGATTGTATATTAGTTAAGGCAACTGTTGCTGATCATAGATCTTATAAGGATGAACCCTTCTCTTATCTTAATCGAGTAACAGTGATTGAGAATAAAGGTTCAAAAAAAAACTAGAAACACCTGGTGCTACTCTTAGGCGGTGGCAGGATATTATAGCGGAGGAGAATGAAGAAGGCAGTAATTGAAATTTTATATGATGGTGAAGCGGTCTTAGGGTCACGGACTGCTGGTAAATATATGGTACGTGAATATGAAGATGACCTGGAAATGGGTGGAGGATTTTTCAAGACAATTGAAGAAGCTGAAGCACGAGTTAATGAATATCAAAATGAAATGGAGTAATTAATATGACTAGACAAGAACTGAATGAAGCCACAGTAAGATTTCTAAAAGATGGTGGAAAAGTTGAGAAACTTCCAGATGGTCCGGCTTTCCGATGGTATCCATACTCGGCGATGTCGAGTAAAAAGGGGGATCTTACTATTAGGGAAGATTTGACCGTGAAAGAACAGCCTTCTAATAAAGCTCAAGAAGCAGCTGCTGGATATAAGAATGAAGCATGAATACACGGTTGAGGTTTTATATCACTTCACTTGTGGTCATTGCCAGATGTGGTGGAGTTGGGCTTCAACACCGATAACTAATTGCTGTGATCTATTATCTCTTCCAGAAGATGAGCCTGCATTTTGTCCTCATTGTGGAAAGAAAGATGGATTGAAAATTAAAGATAAATTTGAGAATTAAAATGAAAGAATATATATTAGAGGGAATTACTACATTGTTCATGTTTGTTATATTTTATGCGTGGGCAATAGTTATTCTTAGTTTATAAAAACAATAAGGAGATTATGTATAAACCATTACCGGATAGTGTTACAATAAAACAATCACCTATTCATGGATTTGGGCTTTATGCATTAGAAAGAATCAAAAAAGGAACTCTTATTGGAATTACTCATCACATTAATTCCCGCGCTGAAAATGGAGTTATTCGCACTCCTTTGGGTGGGTTTGGAAATCATTCTGATACACCTAATTGTGGTAAAGTATTAATGGAAGATAATCATTGGTGGATTTTTGCAAAGGATGATATAGAACCAGGTGATGAAATTACTTGGACGTATACACTCTATAGTATAGGAGACTAAATGGCTGAAGAAGACAATAGAGATTTTATGTGGGATAATCTTCCAGGAGTACGTAAACCATTAACTCAAGAAGAGGGTGAAAAGCTTGGAACTAAAAAAAATGAATCAAAAAAAGAAGAAGAATCAACAGCAGAAGAAGGAGATGCCAGCTAGTTTAATGTTTTTAGAAATGTTAATGGAAGCTGGTCATGTTCCACAAGCAGTAATAATGGCAAATGAAGAAGAGGATAAAAAGTAAGAGCCTAAGCATTCCGAGTTGGTGGTAGAGTGTGGTCAGAGGTATGGTGGAGGTTCGTTGACCAAAGCTGTAGGGTAACATCCCCTTCAATGACTCTGAGGTAAGAATGTTATGTGTGAGAGTTGCAATAATCTGTAGAACACAGAGATAATGCATACACTAGAATGGTGATGACGATTCGTGAGAAGTTCGCAGACTCAAGATTCTAGGTATCGAAGTACAAGGACAATCACATGGCTCCCTTTTTTATAGAAGGTACATTATGACACAAAAATATGATAGATTTAATTTAGAAGAAGAGATTCAAAATGTCTGGCAGACAAAAGATGATTTGGATGCTATAACAGAAAGAATCCTTGATGATCCAAATGGACCAATGACAGAAGATCAAATGGCGAATGTTTTGATTGGATTGAGTGAATTACATGAGACAAGATGCAAAAAACTATGGAAGGTTTTTGAATCAATGGTGAAAGAAAGAGGATTTAATGAAAGCAATACTAGAATTTAATTTACCAGCAGATGAAGAACAATTTGATGCTGCCAATAGAGGCATGGATTGGGCTCTTGTTGCATGGGACATGGATCAACTTTTGAGAAATAAGTTGAAATATGAAGAACCTTCTACTAACACCAGAAAGACTCTAGAAGAAGTTAGAGAATTATTATATGACTTGATGGATGTTAAAAATTTAACCTTTCCAAAATGAAAATGTGATGGCTAGAGAAAAAACAAAACCAATAAAAAAGAAACGTAAAATTTCTGAAGAACAAAAAGAGAAATTGCGGAAACGTCTTGAGGTGATGCGGGCTAAGAAGAAGCCCGCTGAATACAAAAACATAAGTAAGAAAGTTCTTGCTCTTCCAGATGATGATAAGTATTCTTTTAAAAATGTGAAAGAGTGGATTAAAGAATCTAAAGAACAAGTTGCTTCATTTGGTAAGACTGCAAGAAATCGTGGTCTTACTCCACAAGAAAAACAGAAAGCTTTAAATGCCGCAGAACATAAAAAAGCCTATATCCGATATTGTGAGTATTATCTAAAAACTAGTGATTGGATTGGTATGTTTTCAGGTAAAGAAGAAAATAATAAAGTGATTCCAAGGTGTGTGGCACTTGCATATTATCCAGATGGTACACCAAAGAGATCTGTTGGTGTGTTTTATCCCGATATTAATATGGTATGGACAAAGGGGTTAGATGAATCTGAGTTTGGTTTAGAGAGAGATTATGCAAACTATGTTCCTAAAAATCCTGCAACAGTCGCCATAACTGACAAGCAATTTGACAGTTCATTATAAAATAAATTTGACAAACTAAATAATTAATGATATAATAGTATAAAGGTGGCGCTTGAATTACTAAAGGTGCATTATTCCTCTCAGCCTAACTGTCCTTCAGCTAGGTAAAATATTTAATGCTAAACTCATACCTTTAGAAGTGATAACCAAACTGTTCAAGCGTCACATCATTTTTATCTAGAGAGTAAAATGGCAGATAAAGTTTTAAAAAAAATAAAAGAGACTATTAATAAACTGAATAAAGGGTTTGAGTATGGAGAAGGTTTTGAAAACCACCCCGCCCCTCATGCTATTGAGGGGAAACTTTTTATCAAAACAGATTCAGGTGTTGCATTTGTTTTTGAATTGGAATATAACAAAGAGGGAAAGGTTGAGGGGGAAATGTGTGTGCTTCATGAAGACGAAGATGGAGATATGGTGCCATTATCTTTAGAAAAGGCACAAGAACATATAACAGAAGATGAACAATTAGAAATTGAAAAAATGTTATTAAATTGATGGAGGATAATGCCTGTTGGAATACCTGAATTAAAGATAGATTTTAGTGAAAATGATGATATTGAAATAGTGACACCAGAGGAAACCCCCAAAGCGATGGGTGGTACAGAATTGGTGCAGAAGTGGTTATTTTCAAGACTTGATCCAGACTTGAAAAATTATTTTCAGTGGATTGCTTCTCGTAAGAGAAAATTAGAAGATAAGCCTCGCCTGTTTTGGGTACATGATTTAGCCCAAGATCCAGAAGTACAATTTTTAAAAGAAGATCCAAATGCTATGTTGCAATTTGAGAAGATTATTTTTGTCTCTCATTGGCAGCAATATCAATATGGAGTTTATCTTGGCGTGCCGTATGACCACGGTGTTACCATTCAACACGCTATTGATCCTATTCCAGTACATGAGAAACCAACAGATAAAATTAATTGTATCTATTTCAGCACACCACATAGAGGACTTGAAGTTCTTTTAGAAGCGTGGGAACTGATGAAGGAACAACATACGTCTGAGGCAGTTAAGGCGGCTGAATTGAATGTTTTTTCCAGTTTTAAAATCTATGACAGACCACATATGGATGAACAATATCGGCATGTCTATAGAAAAGCGGAAGAAATGGATCAAGTCAATTATAGTGGATCTGTCCCAAATGATACTATTAGAGAAGAGTTGACAAAGAATCATATTATGGCTTATCCATCAACTTATATGGAAACTGCTTGTATTACTGCTCTAGAATCTTTAAGTGCTAAATGTATGGTAGTATGTCCAAATCTTGCAGCACTTCCAGAAACTTGTGCTAATTTTGCTTGGTTGTATGGGTATGAACCAGATCCAAAGCGTCATGTTGCTGTGCATGCACATATATTGGCACGTGCTATTGATGCTTATTGGAAAGACGAAACTCAATCTCTTTTGAATTTACAAAAGCAATACTATGATTTATTTTATAATTGGGATATTAGAATAAATCAATGGACTTCCTTTTTGGAGTCTTTAAAGATGGGAATTGAAGATCAAAAGGCCACTAAATGATATTATTGGATTACAGTCAAATTGTTATAGCTAGCTTCATGAGCGCCTCAAAGGGTGAAGGAGTTGTCGAAGAAGATATGTTAAGGCATGTGATTCTCAATAATATCCGACAATTCAGAAATCAATTTTCAAAAAAGTATGGTGAGATGATTATTTGTTGTGATCATCGTAAGAATTGGAGGAAAGAAATTTTCCCCAATTATAAAGCTAGTCGTCGTAAACTTAAAAAAGATTCTGATGTAGATTGGGGATATTTGTATGAATGCCTTAATATTATGAGAGATGATTTGAAAGAACACTTTCCATATAAGGTAGTCTATATAGAAGGCGCTGAAGCTGATGATATAATTGGAGTTCTCACAGATCATTTTAATGGTTTAGAGAAAGATATACTCCCAGGGGAACAGACTCTTGGTCCTACCCTAATTATTTCTAGTGATAAGGATTTCATACAGTTACAGAAATTTAATGGGGTTGAGCAATGGTCGCCATTACAAAAAAAGTGGGTAATTGGTGATCCATATGAGTCACTTTATGAAAAGATTGTTAAGGGAGATACTGGAGATGGTGTTCCAAACATTTTATCTGGAGATAATGTCTTTGTTACTGAGGGCGCAAGGCAGAAGCCAATTACTAAAAAGAAATTAGATAGTTGGAGAGATCAAGATCCAAAGAATTTTTGTGGTACAGAAGAGATTCTTAGAAATTATTATCGCAATGAACAATTGGTGGATTTGAGCAAATTACCAGAAACTATTTGTATAAATATAATCAACAGCTATACAGAACAGTCATCAGGCGACAGAAGTCAATTGATGAACTATTTTGTAAATAAACGTTTGAAAAATCTTATGGAATATATTGAAGAGTTTTGATATGGCAACAGAAAGTTTACCGTTTATATTTGGAGAAGTCGCAAAGGCTAAAACCAAGGATCAAAAGAAAGCAACCTTAATCAAATATGATAACTCAGCTCTTAGAGAACTTCTAAGATATGCGTTTGACCCGAATCTCAAATTCCTGTTACCACCAGGAGTTCCACCATACAGATTTATAGGTGATGCTAGTGAACCAAGTCCTACATATTTGTATGGTTTAGTAAGAAAACTATATTTGTTTGTTGAGGGTGGAAACACCGCTTTAAAACAATCACGGAGAGAATATTTGTTTATAGAATTACTAGAAAGTATACATCCTTCAGAAGCAGAATTGCTTCTTCAAATAAAAGATAAAAAAATCAAATGTAGGGGATTAACCTACAACTTAGTTAAAGACACTTTTCCAGATTTACTACCGTGAACATAATAAAACCCTTAGAAGAGAGAATCATCAACTTAACGAAGTCAGCAAATGGTGTGCAGACAACGGAGGAAGCTGAATTGAGGCAATTAGATGTAACACGTGGATCTAGGCTACCTAGACAAATTGTAGTAGTATTAGCAAAAGCTTTTGGTGTACAATTGACAATGGATTGGAATTCCAGTGAACAGAAGTTCACTACTGAACTCGGAGAAGATAAATGGAGTTCAGATTTTGATTATAAAGATTACCTTCCTCACACATGGGCTACTGATATGGTAGTTAGAAGTCCACGCCGCGGCCGACAAGGCTCATCTGCTGAAAAAGCACATATTAACTAATAATTAAATAGTGTGAGACATTCTAGTATTTCCTAGAATGGTATTGTCAACTCATTTAAAAGAGGCATATGAAGAAATTTATTTTATTTGTAGGTCTGATGTTATTTGCAGCAGTGCAATTAAATTCAGGTACTACACAGCAAATTTGGGTTATGCCAAAGGTGATTAATGAAGCAAAATTTACCCCACACATATTCGATAAAGAATCAATGCTTCCACCTAGAATACTTTTGGACCCAGAACAAAAAAAATGTTTAGCGTTGAATATATATTTTGAAGCTGCAATTGAATCAACTGCTGGAAAATTAGCGGTTGCTCAAGTAACACTCAATAGAGTTAAAGCAAAACAATATCCAGAATCAATTTGTGGAGTAGTTTATGAAGGAGCACATACCTCTAGTGGATTCCCCAAAAGAGATCAGTGCCAATTTTCTTGGTATTGTGATGGTAAAGGCGATACTCCAAATGAGAGTCCAGCATGGAGAGAATCTCAGAGAATTGCTGAGTATGTAATGAAGACTCCAGATTTATTGGATATTACAGATCATGCGACTCATTATCATGCGGATTATATTGATCCGCCAAGATGGGCAAGAGCGAGGGAGAAAACGGTGAAAATTGATACTCATATTTTTTATAATAAGAAAAACTATTACAGTCTTTGAAAGGGTTATAATGCCAACGTATGATTATGCTTGTGATAAATGTGGTTATACATTTGAAGAGCAATTACCCATAGCAGATAGAAAAGTGCCAGAGGGTCATTGTATGGAATGTAATGATGGAGATGTGAGGCAAAGTCCTGCTGTGCCTGGGTTTGCGTATGATAATATTTCATCGCCTGGGCACAAGAAAAGTACGCCGTTATGGATGAAGGATAGGCTAAAGGATATTAAAAGAAACACTTATAAAAGTACTATGAATATTCCAGAATAATATTATGAAACAATTTAATCATGTACCCGCAGATTTAAATGAACTGCAGGTTGAATACAATAATGGAAAGAGGTTTTATGTCACACCCAATGGTAACTATCAATCCATTACAACATTGTTATCAAATTTGTCCAAAGCTGGTATACAAGCTTGGCGTGCAAGGGTTGGAGAAAAGGAAGCCAATAAAGTTTCGACAAAAGCTTCCCGCAGAGGAACAAGCGTACATAATCTCTGTGAAAGGTATATCAAAAACCAAGACGGATTTCTAGATAGTGGGATGCCTAATGAAGTTGAGATGTTTCAATCTATTGAACCATTATTAAATAGGATTGACAACATTCATGTAGTAGAGGGGGCGCTCTACTCTGACCATTTCAAATTGGCTGGAAGAACTGACTTGATAGCAGAATTTGATGGTAGACTTTCAGTTGTAGATTATAAGACTAGTAATAGAATAAAAGCATGGGAGCATTGCCATAGTTATTTTATGCAAGGAGCATTTTATGCGGTGGCATATGAAGAAAGAACAGGTATTCCTGTAGACACAATTGTCATAATTATGGCAGTTGAAAATGAACAACCGCAGTTACTTATTGAAAAGCGGGATAGATGGATTCAACCGTTAAAAGATGTAATATATAAATATTCTTAGAATTTGTTTGATGACCTGTAGGGTAGTTTAGCAAGACGCCGGTTCGATTCCGGCCACCTCCACCAAAGGAGCATCAGATTAGATGGACGTCAAAGAGGTTACAATAGCTATAATTATTTTTATTATCACGCTAGTGTTAATTTGGAGTCTTGATTTTGTGCTTATTTGATGGGGGTGACAAGGATTTCGATTGTGAATGAGAGTAACAGAGAGAACAAATAGGGCGATGACCAACATCAAATTAAACTTAATCGCAAATAATTCCGATTATAGTCCCGCATATGCTTACGCACTCGCTGCGTAACATATAGCCGAGGTAGTTGGGGAATTTCCTTGGGAACAGAAAAATTCCCCGTTACTTATAAACAATAATGTTTGTAAGACACACACAACACACACAGAGAAAGGACAATATGTCTAATCCATTTGAACTACGATTTAAACTCTTAGAGATGGCACAAGGTTATCTCCAAGACCAAGCTCAACGCAACCAAGATTATGTGACAAGTGCATGGTCACTCGCACAAGAACAAGGTGAAGCAAACATGAAGTTATGGAGTGAACTTCAGCCCGATTCTTATTCCATTGAGGATATCAAGAAGAAGGCATCTGAGTTGTATGAATTCGTAGAAAAGAAGTAAGTTAAATGAGCTTTTAGGGTTGCGCTTAAACAAAGCAACCCTTCAATCCAACTGAATAAATCAGTACTAGGGTTATAGAAAGGTATAATGGCTGAATATAAAAATGAAGAACCTTGTGAATTTATATACAATATAACAGCAGTAGAAAAAATTGTTGATGGAGACACCATTGATGCAGTTTTTGATTTGGGTTTCGATGTACGGATATGTAACAGAATTCGCTTACTCGGAATCGACACCCCTGAATCTCGAACACGAGATTTAGAAGAAAAATTTTATGGTAAACTATCCAAAAAAGCATTAACATCGTGGATACATTGGGCAATATTGTCAGACAGAGATGATATTGAAATACAATGTAGATGTCCAGAGTCAGACAGCCGAGGAAAGTTTGGTAGAGTATTGGGCGAGATTTGGATTAACTGTACAGAAGATGGACATGAATTTGGTGGATGGACAAACGTAAACAAGTGGATGTGTGAGAATGGTTATGCTGTTGGATATTGGGGGCAAAACAAAGATGATGTTCAAGGTGAACATATGGCGAATCGACAATTATTACTTGAAGAACATAGTATTAAGTATGAGGAACATTAATGATTAAAATTCCAAAAGGTCTAAAAAATACTAGAAAAAAAAGAGAAAGTGATAATAAGGTTAATACATCTGTTGAAATGATTGACGCTTCAGAAGAAGCATTATGGGAGAAAAATCCAGTGGAAGCTTTAAAATATGAAAGAATTGAAACCAGAAAGAAATTAAATTGGTTAGCGAGATTTACATTATCTCTCATTATAGCTTGTACATTTTTAATTTTATTATATCTGTTGTTCTTTACAACATTGTTATCTGAACATCGAGATTTAGTTAATATTCTCGTGGGCGCATATGTGGCAGTATTAGCAAAGAGCACGGATTACTGGTTTAAAGATAAGGAAGATGCTGAAGATGCAGAATCTAAGCAACTTCATAACAGTAACGGAGACAACAATGTCTGATTTAAACGATTTTGGTTTCAGTACAGTGAGTGCTGATGAATATGCAGCACAACAAACAAAAACAGTAGATACAGCTAAAGAAGTAGTTTCAACTGCTACTGCTAGTATGAAACCAGAATTAGAAAAAATAGAATCTAAGATTTCTAGTTTGACTGAAAGCATGAGGTCTATGAGTGATGAAATGACTGACCGTAAAGAAGAACTCAATGACAAGTGGAGTACACGGATGAATGAGGTGGAAAGTTTAATTTTTCCCCTTCTTCAAAATCTTGCCAAGGATGGTGATAAGAGAGAATGGATTCGCTGGCCGAATCGTACAGATATTCTTAATAAGCAAATTGATGCACTTAAAGCCGTTACTAGGGGAGACTTTTGATTCAACTGACCGAAAGAGCAGCAAAGAATTTCAAAAGAATTAGAGAAGATGAAGAATTAAGTGATGAAGTACCTTTAAGGGTTACTGTTAAGGGTGGAGGATGTGCTGGTTATGAATATGTACTCACGTTTGATAATCCAAATAAGCGGGATTTGACATTTGAGTCTAATGGTGTTATAATAGTCGTGGATAGAAAAAGTCATCTTATTATAGATGGTCTTGAAATAGAGTGGTCTACTGATTTATCAGCTCCAGGCCCAAGATTTCAAAATCCTAGAGCAACTTCAACGTGTGGTTGTTCTACCAGTTTTTCAATTAAATCCGCAGAGGTTAATAGTCAACCAGCTTGGATGCAATAATGGCATACTCAGATGAAGTGCTTAAACATTACGAAAGACCAAAAAATGTTGGCAGTTTGGATAGTGGGAGTAAATCTGTCGGTACTGCTCTTGTGGGCGCTCCGTCTTGTGGAGATTTAATGAAACTTCAAATAGAGGTAAATAAAGATGAAAAGATTATTGATGCCAAATTCAAGACTTTTGGTTGTGGAAGTGCAATCGCAGCTTCTTCGTTGGCGACTGAATGGATTAAGGGTAGGACATTGGATGAGGCAAATACTGTTCAGAATACGGACATCGTTGAGGAATTATCGCTACCACCGGTTAAGATCCACTGTTCTGTCTTGGCAGAAGACGCAATTAAAGCAGCAATCTCAGATTACAAATCTAAAAACAATATAACGACATGAAACCATTTAAGCATTATCTAGAAGAAGCATCATTTTCAAGAATTAATACTCATCTAAAGGGTGATAGACCTGTGGGTATGATGACTGCTTTTCGGGGTACATACACTTATCAAGATAATAAAAAAAGAAATAAGAAACTAGAATCAGATATTAGAAGAGCTGGGTTAGGTTACTTTAAGGTGTCTGGTAGATACATAGAAAACTTTGGTAAACCTGATGCTGAAGATGTTGGTGAAGATAGTTATTTTGTTATAGGAAATAGTGAACAAGACAATGAGTTTAAAAGTCTTATTAAAAAGCTTGGGGCTAAGTATGAACAAGATAGCGTACTTTATAAGCCAGGTGGTGATAAGGACGCTATGTTAATTGGAACTAATCATACAGCAGATTGGCCTGGATTTGATAAAGAAGAAATAACTGGAAAATGGAAGCCTAATAAGTCTGGCGAGTTTTACTCTAAAATGAGGGGACGTAGTTTTGTATTTGAAAGTGTGGAAGAGCCCCTTGGAATGATGGGCAAATGGGCAAAAAGTCTATCAAACAATTAAACAATCAATATATTATGGCAAGTGAAGAAACAAAGAAAGAAGTTAGTGGTATAAGTGATGCTGGTTTACACTTATTAATGGAAGAGGTTTCAATCAGTTCCGCACAATCAGCAATTGAATGGATATTAGAATCTAATTTTAAAAATACAGAAAAGATGCATAAAGAATTAAATCTGGTTATTTGTTCTCCAGGTGGTGATCTTGCTGCGGCTTTTGCTCTCATTGATGTGATGAAGGGATCAGCAATTCCAGTTAAAACAACAGGACTTGGATTGATTGCTTCTGCTGGATTATTGATTTTTATTTCTGGAGTGGTTGGAAAAAGAACACTAACTCCAAATACTTCTATTTTGTCTCATCAATTTAGTTGGGGATCTTGGGGGAAAGAACATGAACTTTTTGCTGCGGTTAAAGAGTTTGATTTAACTACCAAGAGAATGATAAAACATTATAAAAAATGTACTGGTTTAACAGATAAAGAAATACGTAAATTTTTACTTCCACCACAAGACATATGGTTGGATGGAAAGGAAGCGAAAAAGCTTGGAATTTGTGACAGAGTACAGGAGCTTTACTAATGCCATTACAAACACAAACGTCAAGTGAATTTTTTGTTAAGATTCAAGAATTAGTTAAACAGACTAATTTAAGTTATATGGATGCTGTTTTACATTATTGTGACATGAATGGAATGGAACCTGAAACTGCGGCACAATTAGTAAATGGAAAACTTAAAGTACAAATAAGGGAAGAAGCAGAAGAGTTAAACTTTTTTCCCAAAACCGCTAAACTACCAATATAGAAAGGAGGACTTGACAAACCACAAATATATGTTATAATACTTAGTATACACTGCAATACACACATATTTAAATACGAAAGGATACTATGTCATTCGCAGATATGAAGAAACAACGTAAATCCAACCTCTCTTCTTTAATCAAAGAATCAGAGAAAATTTCCAACCCTAATACATTTGGTGAAGCAGATGATCGTTACTGGCGTCCAGAATTGGACAAGTCAGGTAATGGTTATTCCATTGTCCGTTTTCTCCCCGCTCCAGATGGTGAAGATCTTCCTTGGGCAAGAATGTGGAATCATGGATTTCAAGGACCAGGTGGCTGGTACATTGAAAATTCCTTGACCACTCAAGGTAAAAAAGATCCAGTTAGTGAACATAATTCCAAACTTTGGAATTCTGGAATTGAGGCGAATAAGGAAATTGCCAGAAAACAGAAACGTAGACTGAATTACACATCTAATGTGTATGTCATTAAAGACCCCGCTAATCCTGAAAATGAAGGACAAGTGAAATTGTATCGTTATGGTAAGAAAATCTTTGACAAGATTAATGACCTAATGAATCCAGAGTTTGAAGATGAAACTCCAGTAAATCCTTTTGACCTTTGGGAAGGTGCAAACTTCAAGATGAAGATCCGTAAGGTTGAAGGTTTCTCTAACTATGATAAGAGTGAGTTTGATACTCCTTCTGCTCTTCTAGAAGATGATGATAAGATGGAAGAGATTTGGAAAATAGAACATTCTTTGAAAGAGATTGTTAGTGATGATAAGTTCAAACCCTTTGAAGAACTCAAAGAAAAGTTAGACAGGGTTCTTGGTCTTGGAACAGAAGTTGCTTCAGCACCAAAATCAGAAGATGTTCCTTTTGATGGTGGTCAACCTTATAATCCACCTTCCACTCCTGCTACTGCGGAAGTAGATAGTGGTGGTACTGAGGAAGAAGCAATGGGGTATTTCCAGAAGTTAGCTGAAGAAGCTTAACCCATAGCGTAAGCTTGATCTAACATAGCTTTGGTGGACTCACGCGCGTGAGGACTTTCAGAGGCTTTAATCTGTGTAGCCTGGTTTGAGATTACAGGATTAGCCTGACTATTGTCCACTTGATTTATTACTACGGGTGGTCCACCACCTGCTCTAGATTGTTCTAGTGCTTGAGAATTGGTTAAGAGTTGAGCTGCTTTCATGAAAGTTTGAGCCGCTTGATTATCTAGAACAAACTCTCCTTGTGACAATGTAAACAGCCCACCACTTTCAAGTCCCATAGCTTTTCCAAGACTACCACTAGCTAATGGAGACATACCTACCATTCCACCTTCTTCCATTTTAGGTAAAGTCATAGTTGGAAATATAGTTGAACCAACTAATCCACCCCCTTTTGCTTTCTGTGCTACTGGTAATAGTTCTAATAAAGTATCTTTGAAAAAATTAGTAACAGCGTCCGGAACCCACATAGGAGGATCAGCAAATACACCTTCAATTTTATTTCTTATTGGTGCTAGCATATTTCCAAGAAAATCAGTAGGAGCTCCAGTTTCTAATCCCGCGACACCTGTTGGTACTTCTGGTTTTTTATTTTCTGCCTTTTTAACCTCTTCTGTTTTTTCTGCTTCCTTATCACCAAAGAACCAATCATACATGAAACCAGGCATTACTGATTTTGCTAATTTTCCAAAGTCGAAACTTTTAATATCATTAAAGAGGTCTGTGAACCATGCCCATATTGCATCAAGCGTTTCACTTAACATTGTGGAAATAGATCTATCATCTTTAGGTTTATCATCAGCACCGAATCCAAATATGCCGGTAAACCAAGTCCAAACATCCCCTAACAATCCAGTTAGTTTTTGAGTTAATGTTCGATCATCTTTTGGTTTGGTTTCATCTGTCCATCCAAATAGTCCAGAAAACCAAGTCCATACTGCTCCAACTAAATCTATGAGAGCAGTATAAGGTAGGAATATTAATTTTGCTGCTGATGCAAGTCCTGCACCGAAACTAGAGAAGTCAAACAGTCCTTTGAACCAAGTCCATACTCCAGTAACTAATCCTAATATTATTCCACCTATTCCACCTGGTTTGGTATCTGTTTCAGCTGTTGCAGTATCTGTTGTGTCAAACCCAAATAGCCCCTTAAACCAAGTCCATATACCTGTAACTAAACCAGTAAGAATATTAAGAGGCATAAATAAAACATTTAATACGGTAGCAAATGTTTCTCCAACAGTATCAAAAGAAAATAATCCTTTAAACCAAGTCCATATTCCTGTTACTAATCCAGTTAAAAATCCAAGTACTCCAGAAGTAGAATCTGCATCGTCCGCGGGTGTTGTCTTTTCACCAAATCCAAATAATCCTTTAAACCAAGTCCATACACCAGAAACTAAACTTACTAACATTCCACCAATACCTCCTGGCTTGGTATCTGCTTCGGCTGTTCCAGTATCAACAGTTTCAAATCCAAATAATCCCTTAAACCAATTCCATATACCTGTGACTAGTCCCATGAGTGCATTGAGAGGCATGAAGATAACATTGATGGTGGATGCAACTATTGATTCCATACTTGAGAAATCAAATAGTCCCATAAACCAATCTGATATACCACTAAACAAGGCGGATATTGAACCTAACAATGAACCCTCACCAGTTCCAGTTATGTATGATACTGCATCATTAAATAATGTTACATAAGTTTCCCACTTGAACATGGCATTGACAAAATTATAGATACCATCAAGGAATTTATTGAACATTTCTGAGAAAGAAAAACTATCAAGGAATTTTTCAACTTCATCAAATCCAAAAAATCCAGCAATCCAAGATATTCCGCTTTTGAGTAGGTCTAAGAGTTGGAATATTGCTCCATCAATGAAACCACCGATGGCACCAACAACAGCATTAACCATTGTAGCCATAATTCCTTCACTTTTTCCTACAGCATCTTTTGCTTCAAAAAATCCATCAATAATACCCATAATTACGGTGATTGGTGCAGCAATAACTTTTCCAACTTTAGCAAAGCCACTGAATACTTTTTTGAAGGGGGTTAGAAAGTCTGTAAATGTTGAAATCATCTTCCCACCACCACTACCAAATAATTTAGTTATTGGTGCAAAGAAACCTTTAACGCCCTTCCATATATCCCCGAACCCACCAAATAAATTCTTTACTGCATTTCCGATCTTGGTAAGTGCTCCACCTTTAGCATCTGGCATACCTTTAGTAATATCTGCGATATTGTCTGCTAGTTGACCGAATGCTTTTGATTTCTTGAAGAAGTCACCTATGGCATCAAGGAAACCTAATTTGGGCATCTTGAAATTGTCAATGATACCCATAACTTTTTTACCAAGTTTACCTTCTTTGGTGAATGCTTTAAAGAAGTCATCAAGGAATTTTGGCATCTTAAAATCATCAATGAACTTCATAGCCCCTTTAGCGATCTTACCTTCTTTAGTAAATGCTTTGAAGAAGTCATCAAGGAATTTTGGCATCTTAAAATCATCAATGAATTTCATAACATTTTTAGCTATCTTTCCTTCTTTAGTAAATTGTTTCAAGAAATCATCTACCCATTTTGGTGCCTTGAAATCATCAATGAATTTCATTACTGATTTTGCAAGTTTACCTTCTTTGGTGAATGCTTTGAAGAAGTCATCTAACCATTTTGGACTGAGTTTCTTGAGTCCCTTTCCTACTAATTTTCCAAGATCTATTAACATATTTGCTACAAAGGCTGTCCATCCTACTACTAATCCTGTTGCTAGTCCTAATGCACCAGCTGCACCAAGACCAAGCAATTTAAGTAACCAACCTATAAGTCCACCTTCTTCTTCTGGTGGAGCAACTGCTAGTTTTATATTATTGATTGCGTCAAGAAATTCTGAATGTCTAGTTTCGTCTGTCTTTTCTTTTTCTCTTCTGGATTCGAGAGCGACGGCTTTTTCAGCAGCTGCGCCCGCAGTTTGAACATCCATCATGGAGTTAATAGAATCAGTAGTGGCTTGGGCGGATTCTTGTACACTATTGACTATATTTTTTGATGTAGATTCAATAGTTGTATTTGTTTCTGTAGAATCAGCACCAGTGGCAACAGGGACAGGTTCAAGAGGAATAGTTGCTTCAGTTCGAGGAATACTTTCTGGTGTGGGAGCAGGAGCACCAGTAATTGCGGGAATAATTGAACTAATAGAATCAGTAGTGGCTTGGGCGGACTCTTGTACACTATTGACTATATTATCAGTTTGTGTTACTGTAGTAGATAGATTGGAAGATACAGTAGATTGTGAAAGAGCATCAAAAGTAGATTGTTGCTGATTGGTTATTTTTTCAGCAATACTTTTAGCTATTTCTTCTTTATTTTGTATCTCTACCGCTTGTACATCTTCTTCAGCCATATGACCTTATCCCTTTTTATTTTGTTTATCAATTCTTTCATTCTCTTCTTTAATCCATGTAGTAAGCATTTCTACATATATTGCTCTTTCAAAAGGTATCATATTATCTAACTCTGTCAGACTCCATTTATGGTGCTGAATCATAGCGAAGTTTGTGGTGTAATGATTCGCCAAGGAGTCATGACTCAGACCTATGCGAAAAAATCACCCATCCCTTCTAAGATTCTAGTATTTTCTTTTCCACATGATTGACATTTCCCTGTTATTTCTTTTCTTACTTTTGGCATTGTATCAAAAAATTCTTGAATATTTTTGAATTGTCCAGAAGACAAAGAGTTTAAAAATTCATCAATATCTTTTTTGGAGTAATCAGAAGTTTGATGCATTTCCTCTCCTTCCATAATATATTCAATACAATCTCCTATCATCTCAAAAGTTTTGTCAACTAGTTTCTTTCCCTCTAATCCAGCAATGTCTGTAGATGATTCTATCTTTGGATATCTTAGTTTAATTTTAATGTTATCATTAAGGTCTATCATGTCTTTATGATTTTCATCTTTTTCAACTTTTATTTCATCAACATCAATTTCTGTAGTATATGTACAGTTAGCATTTTTTATTTTTTCACATTTATCATCAGGAAGAGAATATTCAATTGGTATCTTTTCTCCTATTGATCTTGCTCTTAATTGGAGAAAGATATATTCTATGTCGAACATTGGTAAAGACTTTGTATCAACGTTATCTAAGACACAAGAATCAATAATTTCTCTTAATGCACGAACCATGTCTTTATTTTCACCACTTTGCATGGCCATCATTAAAACTTTTTCTTCTTTGACCAAAAATGGTCGATACTCTAACTTCTTTCCAGTAGATGGAAGAGTTAAAGAATATGTCATTACATTAATTTTCGGCAAAGCCATAATTATCTCCTATTAAATTATTATATAAATGTTAATATTATTCAAATATTTCCTAAATTACACCAGGGCCCGCTACTGGTCGAGCAAATGAAGCTGTTCCTGTTTTAGCTTTCCACTTTTTAAACTGAAAGGTTACAGGCAATTTCATTGATTCAGTTCCACCAGAATGTGATAATTGTATTTCAGATACAATGCTTGGCCAAGCATCAACCAATATTACTTCATATGTTGGGGAGTCCTCTGTAGTTTTTGCATTTCTTCCAAATTTTTTGATATTAATATCACAAACATAATCATTAAAAAATCCAATATTTCCAGTATTTTGATCTACAATTCTATTTTGCCATGTATCAAAATAGTCCTTTTCTTCCATACTATCTGTCATAATAAAAGACACTGATGCTTCAGTAAAAGTCATACGGTATGGCATTGCCTTTACTGGACCATAAATTTGTTTTTCATATGTGGCTAAACTTTTAGTTGGAAGAGTAGCAGTATCACAAAGCAAAGATAATCGTTGTCTCATATGTTGTCCACCTGGTAATTCAAATGCAGGAGGCTTATTAAGTGTTACCAAATATTTGTCATTAAAAGCAATTCCACCACTATTAAGAA
>Ga0066850_10000614_pt1 | contig 19141 bp, 21 predicted proteins | sample ETNtaG_4_FD_67282 | JGI IMG/M metagenome (GOLD analysis project Ga0066850, IMG submission 67282) | Marine microbial and viral communities from oxygen minimum zone, Eastern Pacific Ocean - ETNP201406SV67 | ecosystem: Environmental > Aquatic > Marine > Oceanic | place: Pacific Ocean: Eastern... | reverse complement strand
TTAAAAAAATATATCTAGCTTAGGTAGTTAAAGATCGTCCGCCATCTATAATAATATTTTGCCCTCTAATCATTTCTGATTCATCTGAACATAAAAAATTTACTAAATCACTGACATTCTTTGCTTCTAGTGGCTTTCCTGCAGGAGTGGCATAGTTTTCAAGATTCCTTACGTCAGAACCCTCAGGGAAAGAGTTTAGGGCGTCTGTCTTTACAATTCCTGGAGATATAGAATTAACTTTTATTCCTTTTTCAGATAATTCTATAGATAAATATCTTGTAATAGTTTCTAGTGCTGATTTTGATACCCCCACTGAAAAATAATTTGAAAGTACAATTTTAGATCCTAAGCTTGATATATTTACTATTGAACTTCCACTGGGCATTATTTCGCTTAAATTCTTTATGAGAATCCATGGAGCTTTAGAATTTGTATTGATAACAAAATCCCAGTGCTTTGAGGTTATATTTTTCGAAGGTTTGTTTATTCCTGTTGCAGCATTATTGATTAAAAAATCAATCTTATTATATTTGTCCTTAATGCGGTTAGATATTTCTTCAACACTACTTATGTCAGAAAGATTGATTTTAATTATGTCGCAATTAACTCCTAATTTAATTATCTCATCTTTGGTTTTTAAGGCACTTTTTTTATCTCTAAAATATGTAAATAAAATATCGCTAGATTCTTCGGCTAATCCTAAAGATATAGCTTTTCCTATTCCTTTTGATCCTCCAGTAATAAGAGATAATTTATTTTTAAATCTTTTCATAACAAATTAAATTGCCATTCCGCCATCAATCTTAACTACTTCGCCGGTCATATATCGTCCTCTTTCTGATGCCATAAAGGCGGCCATTCCAGATATTTCATCAGGTGTCCCAAATCTTTTCATAGGTATCCATGTCATAATATGATCCTTAAGTTTGTCAGATAATACATCTACTGTAGCAGTTGTGATATATCCAGGTGCAATCGCATTAACAGTCACACCTCTAGTAGCCAGTTCTTTTGCTAAAGAGTATGTAAAAGCATGTATTGCAGCTTTTGATGCAGAATAATTAGTTTGGCCTATATTTCCTCTTATTCCCACAACTGATGTTATATTTATTATTCTTCCCCATCTTTGTTTTACCATATATGGAATACACTCTTTAGAACAATAATAAGTCCCTTTAAGATTTGTATCTAAGACCTTATCAAACTCTTCATCTTTCATGCGCATTAGTAAATTATCAGAAATTATTCCTGCATTATTAACTAGTATATCTATGGGCCCTAATGAATCTGTGGCATTTTTTATCATCCCTTGAACTGATTCCTTATCAGATACATCACCCTGAACCGCTTTAGCTTTAACTCCGATATTTAATAAATCTTTTACCACCTGTTCAGCATCATTAGGATGAGAATTGTAGTTCACGCTTATAGAATGTCCTGCCTTTGCTAATTCTAATGCTATTGCAGCTCCAATGCCTCTAGAAGCTCCTGTAATTAGCGCATGTCTTTTTTGATCAGTCATTTTAAATGCTGCCCCTGACTTCTTCTAGTTCATTTTTTAATTGATTAATATAATTCTTTTTTGAAAGCTTCGAAATAAAATTTATTCCATTAGAAATTGCAATTGGACTTGAGGCTCCATGTGCAATAATTGCAATTCCATTTACTCCCATAACTGGGCCTCCCCCAAATTCTTTCATTATATTTGTATTTTTTGAAATTGTATTAATTATTTCCTCGTACTTATTGTCTGTAATATTTTTTTCTATAAATTTATTAATTACATGACCCATTCCTTCTATAGCTTTTAATATTATATTTCCAGTAAATCCATCGCAGACTATAACATTTACCTTGCCTGTGGCTATATCATGACCTTCTACATTTCCATAAAAATTAAGACTAGATTTTTCAAATAACTTAAAAGATTCTTTTACCAACTTATTACCTTTATTTGGCTCAGAGCCATTACTTAGCAACCCTACAGTAGGATTTTCGATATCGTATGATATCTTTGATTGACTAATCCCTAAAGATGCAAAATCTATAAGCTGTTTTGGGGCTGGATCCACATTCAAGCCTAAATCTAGAATCAATGTTTCTGGAGAAAATCCAAAAATTGGACCACCCACGCACGGTTTGCTTAATCCTTCAAACATGCCTAATATTCCTGCAGATGATGCAAATGTAGCGCCTGAATTTCCAGCGCTAATAAATCCTTCCGCAATACCTTTTTTTACTAACCCAGAACATATATTTACAGAGGCATTTGGTTTTCTTTTAACTGCCATACCTGGCTGTTCGGTATCTAAAATAGCACCCTCAGAAGGTATTATTGATAATCTCTGTTTATCATAATCTTTACCTGATAATGATTTTTCTAATTCTTCTGGGTCACCTACGAGAAGTATTTCAATTCTTGGATCTACTAGAGCTTTTATCGAGCCGTCTATATTATTTATAGGAGAATCACCTCCCATTGCATCAACAGCTATCTTCATTATCCCTCCATTGTGCAGTACCAGAAATAAGTATTTTTCCACTATTATCACTACACATTACTTCACAAGTTACTAAAGTTCTATTGTTATCTTTTACAATTTTACTTATTTTGCCTTGGGTAATAATTTCTTCTCCCACCCCTAAAGGATTTTTAAATTTTATTTTTAACTTGCCTGATTTAGCCCAATTTTCTCCTATATTTTTAATTAACATTTCTGATATAGAAGATATTAAGAACATTCCATGAACAATTGTTCCTTTAAAATCTGTACTTTTTGCGTAATCATCATCTATATGAATTGGATTATGATCTCCAGAAGTATTAGCATAATTTAATACCATTTCTTTAGTTATAACTTTTTCTACTGATTTTAATTTTGTTTCTTCGTTCATGATGATGGCACTAATAATGTTGCATTAGCACTCCCCAAGATATTTTTTGATTTAGTGTATTTTATATTTACTATAACTATTCCTCTGCCTCTTATTTCCTTAAAAGAATCAAGGAAAGCGATACAAGTTAGGTTACTTCCAATTTCTATGGGGCTATATATTTCAATTTCTTGAGATGTATGTATAGAGCCATTTGGTATAGGAAATTTTTCTAAAAAATATTTTAAAGATAATGTAGCTAATTCAGTAGGGAATACATATTGGTAACTATGTAGATTAATTCCGCATGAATTGTAGTAGTCATAAATATATTTTTCATTTAATTCAATCTCAAACTCACATAATTGATCTTTATTATTAAATTGGCCTAGGTACATTTATTTTCCTTTTATTATTTCTTCAATAATTTTATCAAGTGACTCTTTATCTATTGGACCTATATATTTTTTCACTATCTCTCCATTTTTATTAATAAAGAATTTTTCTGGTAAAGCTTTTACTCCATAGGTGATAGCATATTCTCCATCTTTATCTAATGTTATATCGTATTTAAAATCATACTTTTCAACAAATTTCTTTATTGATTTTTCATTATCCCAAAGTGCTATCCCAATGAATCTCACGTTTTTATCTTTCCAGTAATTATAAGAACTTGAAAGTACACTTGCTTCTTGAATGCAAGGAGGGCACCATGATGCCCAAAAATCAATCATGATTATTTCATTGACAGGCTCTAGTAAGCTTTTTCCGTAAATATCCTCACCTTTTATGGGTATATAGTTTTTGTAATTTACTTTTACCTCTCCAGAAATTTCATTTAAGCCCGGCCTGCCTTGTTTACCACCTGAGTTTATAGTAGATATAATCAATAAAATAAAAAAACCTAAAATAATTATCACAGAGGCAACTGATAATATTTTTCTCAAAATTTCCCTTTGATTCTTTTTTTATAGTTATTTCTCAAAATAATATACTCCTCTTCTTCGATCTGATTATTTTTAAATCTTTCATCTAAACCTAATATTTTTTTTATTAGTCGATCATCATTATTTTTAGCAGTACTATCCTTTTGGATATTTCTATATACAGACAGAGAAATGATTATCAGCAATATTAGTGCTGAAGAAGTTCCAATAAGTACAGATACACTATTTTTTTCAACAAATGATGAGAATTTATCGTAAAAATTAGGAGTTGCTATTTTGTTAATCTGTATATTTATTGTTTCTCCTTTTTTTATGTCAGCCCCCCTCAAAACTTCATATATTTTCTCATCTACTTGAGTAGATTCTTTTATTAGGACTTGATGATTATCTATATCAGTCTTATCTGGTGCTAGCAATTTGAACTTTTTAGCTCCAAATGGGAGCTTAATGTTGTAATTCATGCTAGTAGTATTACTTGGCATAGAATATGAATAAAGTACTTGATGCTGCCCAGGCGGAACAGGGTTCGACAGTGCGAATCCTGTAGGTATTTGCATAACATTACCAGGTGGCAAGTCACTATCTACAGAAAGATTTTCAAAATTTTCTGGGAGACTAAATCTTAATAGATTTAATCCTGATAAATTAGGATCTGATAAATCTGCATAGAAAGTCTTATCACCTGTGTTTTCGAAAGATATGAGCCCTAATATAGATACTACATCTGACTCAGGAGATAAGTGCGGAATCATAATTGAATAATCTATTATAGATATGTTTTCGGGCATACGAATTCTGTCATAAATTACAATATCAACTTTGTATTGATCCTCAATTTCTTCTAGAAAAACAATAGTAGGTATTTCTTGATGTGTAATCATTAAGAAATAGGTGAATGATTCATCTATTTCTATGTTAGAGAATTCGAAATTTGTGTCAGTTATTTTTGATTCAATTTCTACTAATTCAGTAGATGCATTTTGAGTAGACATAAGTTTTATTTCATATTCATAAATTACATCTGGATTAGTTCCATTAATTAAGCTCCCTTTCAAATTTATTTCGCCATTATATTTATCTAAATGATCTGCGAAGAGATACGTTGAAGAACTGCTTAGTAAAATAAAAGAAGTTATTAAAAAAATCGTTAAGTTAATTATTTTTTTCATTTTTCTTTAATTGAATTAATTTTTCTATAGGATCTATTATTTTTATATTTTTATTTAAATTTTTTAATTCTGAGTCAATCATTTCATCAACATCATCTTTTAGTTGATTGTATAAATCATTTGATAATATGCCACTTGCTAATTCGTTATTCAATTCTGAAATTAAGCCCTTTTTTCTTATTTTAATATTTTTTTCATATAGCAATTGATCTATATGTTCTGATTGATATATAAACGGGTAGACAACATATATAATGCAAGCTAGTAATATTAATATAATAAGTAGATATAACATTATTAATCGTTCCTATTTTTGTATGGCCATAATGAAATTAGGGTGCCAAGAACAAACACTGGCCCGCCTACCCACATCCACCATACTAATGGATTTATGCTAACAATAAGCTTCATCTTTGATTCATTTATAAAATCTGAGGGTATTATATATAAATCTTCTATAGGATTACTGTTTATGGCAGCACGTATAGAAGCCATATTAAATGATGGATAAAATGTATTGTTTCCACTCATAGTAGTTATTACTTTATTTCTATTATCTTTAATTAAAAATGTAGCAATTTTTTCTCTTCTGTCGTTATATTCATTTTCATTTATTTCTATTAGCTCAATTTTATAATTCCCTATTTCAATTTTCTCTCCAACCGACAATACTTTATCTACTTTTATTTGGTAAAAATTTATTCCTATAACACCTATTGCTACAAGCAAAATTGAAATATGGACTATATAACCTCCATATTTTTTTCTATTGTTAATGATTAGCTTGATGAAAGAAATATGCCAGGGGGTACCTGCTTTAGTAAGTTTGTATGATGCTCTAATCCATTCAATTAGAATTGTTGAAAGCACAAGAACTATTACTGAAATAGATAATGATGAAATAATAGGTCTTGCAGAAAAAAATAAAAGTAATATAAACGAAACAAATAATAAAGATATAGGGATTAACAAATTTGAAATTAGATTTTCTTTTGAGGTATTTCTCCATGAAAGATTTGGTCCTATACCCATTACAAACAATAGAGCTAATAGCACAGGACCATTAACAGAATTATAATAAGGCGCTCCAACTGTAACTGTTTCATTTGCAAATAGTTCTGAAATTAATGGAAAAATTAATCCCCATAACGTAACAAAAGTTATTGCTACTAAAAAGAAATTATTCATTAAGAATGCTGACTCTCTTGATAGAAATGATTTAACATTATTATCACTTTTAATTTTATGATTATTTAAAATAAATATTATTAAGCAGAACAGTGCACTAAAAAGCATAAACCCTAAGAATATATATCCTAAAGTAGATGCAGCAAAAGAATGAACTGATACTACTGGCCCTCCACGGTTAATAAACATTCCGAACTGAGCTAGAACAAATGCCAAAAAAATAAGAATTACATTCCATACTCTAAACATCCCTCTTCTTCTCTGAACAATTATTGAGTGAATAAAGGCAGTCATTATTAACCATGGCATTAAACCAACATTTTCTATTGGATCCCATGCCCAGTATCCTCCCCAGCCTAAAATAGTATATGCCCACCAAGAGCCTAGTAGTAATCCAATTCCTAAAATTGACCATACAAGAAGAGAAGTAGTTCTTATATAATCTAGACCATCATTTCTAAATTTTCCAGTAAAAATCATTCCTAATATTAAAGAGAATGGGACTACAATAGTTGCTAATCCTGCCATCAGTAAAGGAGGGTGGGAGAACATTCCAGGATGAGCTAATAATGGATTTATTCCTCTTCCATCTTTAGGTATGTTCTGAAAAGTATCAAATGGGTTTGCCAAGAAAATCATTACAGTTACAAAAAATAATAAGAATCCTGAAAGAATAGAAATTATATATGGCTCTGCTTCATTTAATTCTGATGGAATAAAAAATAGAGTAAGAAAAGAAGAAATAGAAATCACTAAAGCAATATATAATAGCGATCCTTCGTTTCCAGCATACATGGCCACCCAAGTATAAATAGGGTCCATAGACAAACTGCTATGATTAAATACATATTTAATCGAAAAATCTCTTGTTATAAAAGCATAAACAAGGCAAGAAGCCGAAAATACTAATGTTATTAAATTGCAATAACTTGCATTTTTCGCACTTTTGAGAAGAGCTTTGCTTGAAATTTTTATTCCAATTAAAGATCCAAGAATAGAGTATACACATAAATTCATAGTTAATATTAGTAGAGTAAAACCTAAGCTTGATATAGTCATGATTTTGCCTTATTCATATTTTTTCTTAATGAATATATTAACAATAATAAAGATCCTATTATTATTAATATTGGAGCTATCCATACAGTAATATTAAATCCGCTATATGAAGGGCTTGAAATTATTTCCTGTCCATACCTTTCTTTAAAATAATATAAAATCTGATCATCTGTTTTGCCTTCGGAAATTTGAGTAGTTATCATTTTTTTCATGTCATTTGATATTGAAGCTTGTGACTCTGCAATTGTTTGACCGTCACAGACAGGACACATTATCTGAGAGTAAAGGTTATATTCTCTATTGTTATTATCAGTATTATCAGAAATGCAAGAGATAAGAACAATTAAGAAAATACTAGATAATATTAAAATTTTTAATAAATCTGATTTTAGTTTACTCATATAAAAATGATATATTGATGTTAATTTTTAGTATTAATTTGAGCTAGAAGGAAGACCATTCTCTTCGTCAACTATATAATTAATAACTTGATTCCTTTGCTCTTCTGTAAATACCCATAAAAAACTCGGCATAGGGCCTAGCGCAATAGAGCCTGCTTCCATTTTTAACATATATTCTAGCCTATTTATGGCCTTATCTTTACCCAGAAGTCTATCCGCTAGATTGTGTAGTTGAGGAACAGCTTTATAAGGACCCATGCCAGATCCTGGTACTTCATCAGTTGGGGTTGTTGCATAGAAACTATCTTCAGAAGATATATGAGATGCAGCAGTGCCATCTCCCACCCCATTTATTCCATGACAAAAAGAGCAATTCACTCTATAGATTTCTGCTCCAATTTTTGGGTTGTATATAAAATTTGAATCCATATCTAAAACTGATTCTGAATCATTTAATCTTTCATTTGGAGTTACAAATGGCTCAGCATTAGATAAAGACTCCAGTCTAGGTGATTCTTGGTTTCTGTAAGCATACGAATAATGCATTTCCGAGAAAATTTCTATTGGATATGTTCCTCTTTGAGTAATCCCGCTTTGGCATGTAGGGGCCAACACTATAAAAGAAAATATAATCATTAAAAATAAATGAAGCTTATTAAATTTTTTTGTAAGTCTTATCAATTTATCTTCCTGATGATTTTATCTCCATAGATCCAGCGCTATTAAGGGCTCTTTCTGCAGTTTCTTTCTTATCACTTGTACAAACTAGAGAAACACCTATTAATCCTTCAGTTATTCTAGTGTCATAGACATTCATAGAAATATTTGGCAATCTTGATTCAAATAAAATACCTATAACAGTAGTTATTACTGCTGATAACATCGTCATTTCATACATAATCACTAACATTGCGAAAATAGATAATATTGGCTTCCCTCCAGTAATTAGTGGATATACTATTTGAGTAGTAGAAGTCAGAAACACACTTAGTGTAAGACCAACAATAGCTCCAAATAGTGGAAATCTAAATAATCTGTGTTGAGGAACATGTTCTCCAAAAGCACCTTCTGGGTACGGCGTCCCTGTTAAGACATCAAAGTTATTTGAGTCAAATCCAGCCTCGCTTAATGCGTCCAAGGCATCTGCTGCAGAATCTGGATTATCATATAAACCTAAAATACTTATTTTTGACATAGTAATTTCTCCTTCACTCTCTAATTACCATAGGGACAGTAGCCCGCCCTACTTTCATTTCAGTAGTAAATACTTGACTTTCCTTGGCCTCAAACAATGGAACCAATGGAAAAAATTTAGCAAATAAAAGCATGAGAAACGAAACCCATGCAAAAGACCAAACTAAAATTATCCATTCAACAGGACTTGGCCAATATCCTTCCCATGTATATACGAATACTTGTTTTCTAGATAATCCTGGAACTATAATTAAAAATCTTTCAAGCCACATTCCGACATTAACTAATATGGATGTCCAAAACATTACCGCAATATTATTTCTACATCTTTTAAACAACCAGCAACCAACAGGAATGATATATCCTGTCAATAGGAAAGTAATGAATATTAAATTCCATGGCCATGTGAACATTTGCAGTTCTCTCAATGCAATTTCAGGAGCATCTCGCCCATATAGTGAAAATATTAATTCTAGAAATGTGAAGGCTAGCCATGCAGTTGCAACAATTATTAAAAGCCTAGCCAAAGCATCAAAATGCTCAGGTCTTATATAGTTATTCCACTTCCAAAGCCATCTCATCAGGCACATCATAGTAACAACAGCAGAAACTCCTGAATGAACAGCTCCTATCACAAAATAAGGTGCAAAAATAGTTGAATGCCAACCTTCAACTGCAGGTGTGACAGCAAAGTCCCAACTTACAATTGAGTGCACAGAAACGAAAATCGGCAGCATTAAGGCTGACAATAATACTCCTGCTACAACTTGTAATTGCCATTGCCTTGGGTTTCCTCTCCAGCCAAGAGCAAGCATTGAATATATAGTTTTTTTAATTCCTGTAGTTCTGTCCCTTAAAATAGCTAAGTCTGGTATTAGGGCAACAAATAGAAATAATGTACTTCCTGTTAGATAAGTTCCTATGGCAATAGGGTCCCAAAAAAGTGGCGATCTTACATTTGGCCAGATTCCTCTAGCCCAATCATAAGGTATGAGCCAGTATGCAATTCTCCAAGGTCTTCCAGCATGCACCAGAGGAAAGAATAATGCTGTTAATAGAGAGAATACAGTTAATAATTCAGCTGCTCTTGTAACAGGTCTTCGCCATTCTGCTTGAGTAAGCCTTAAAATTGCAGATATCATAATGCCGGCATGACTTATTCCTACCCAAAAAACGAAAGTAGTTATGAAAAGTCCCCAATATACTGGTCTAGCAAGACCTGTAACTCCAAGACCTCTATTAAACATATATAGAATAGTAGCAAAACCAATAAGAACCCCAACCCCTAATACTCCCATTACCGGATAATACCATTTAGGAGTTTCGAGATTTCCATTTAGTAACTCTCTATTTATTTGTTTTTCATCTAGTTGTCGTCTCTGTTGCATTTTTTAATCCGGTTTTCCTACTGCATATACTTCGGTTCTATGGAACTTAATATGCCTAGTTAATAATATTGACTGATGCCTCTCCCAAATCGAGACTACTGGAATAAATCTGGTAGCTAATAAAATCGCAAATATTCCAAGAGATATGAACCCTACAAATATGCCTATATCGAATATACTAGGAGCAATCATGTTTTCAGGTATTTCATCAAGAGGTATATACCTTTTATGTATCATTTCATCGCTATAAACTTGCCATGAGATAACATATAATCTAATTCTATCTAATACACTTCCAATCAATACAATTGCGGCCACTACAGATAGCATCCAAGGACTATATCTAACAGGATTCCAAATTATTATCCACCAAGGAACTATAAAACTTAACAGTAGGGTTCCAATAAAAACTGGCATGTAGGGTCCATTTACTAAAATAGCTATAGTCATTTCATTAATCGCAGACTTTCCGTACCAAAATATCATGAAAGCACATATAAAGAAGTAAAACCAAAAAATGGTCGTTGCAAACATTAGTTTGGAGAGGGCCCAGAATTGGTCAATCCTAATATGATCTTCTAGTTTCCAGTATTTTCTAAATAGGAACAAGCCGATTATCACTGTAGCAACTCCTGATTGAATTCCGGTTGCGGCGTGATACATTGGATATATGGCATCTTTCCATCCAGCTACCAATTCAAGACTGAAGCATACACTGTAAATTATATGAACAAATATTAAGAACATGAAATAAAATGTTCCCATCATTCCAATTCTTGCCCTTAAGCTTATCCATTGCCTTTCTGTGCCAACAAATCCTCTCGACAAAGACTTTCCTAGTCTCTGTTTCCATCCTGAGCTATGGTCACGCATTATGGCCATGTCAGGTATCGAAGTAACCCATAATAACCCTAATCCAACTAAGAATAGCCCAATTACTGCTATACCAAAAAAAACATGAGGAGTATAAATATTAGCATCAAACCAAATTGATCTTCTTCTGATTCCACCCACTACTAGGGGAGGTAAGGCAAATATTAATGGTATCGCAAGTATAGATGTAGATATTCCTGCTAGAGTGAACATAGTTGCAATTCTTGATACAGGTCTATGCCAGTCTGCTTTAGCAATTGTAGGAGCTATTGCAACCATTGGGGCTGTTCCGAATACTCCTAATAAAAGTGATACTATAGCAGCATAATAACCCCATCCAGATTTCACATCAAAACCTACTGTAGTTATTTTTAAGATAAGTGAAATTATTCCAATAACAGATAAAATTCCGAATATTCCAAAAATTAGCTTTAATTTCCCTCCAAGAGGTTCTTTAGTAGAAGAAACCAAAGAATTGGTAGCAGAATTAAACTTTTCAGTATTATTTATTACTGGTACTTCAATCACTAATGCCCCCCTTCCTTGCTATGAGAATCCATATCTTCATCAACTTTTGCTAAATACCATACATTGCTATTAGTTTTTAAATGGTCAAGCAATGTGTAAGATCTTTTATCATTTTTCATTTTATTAATTTTACTATTTGGGTCTTTCTGGTTCCCAAAAACCATGGCTTCAGTAGGGCATGCTTGTACGCAAGCTGGACTAATATCTCCATCCATAACTTCATTATTATCCCTTTTGGCTTTTCGTGTGCCTCTTCTTATCCTCTGAATACACATGGTGCATTTTTCCATTATCCCTCTGCTCCTAACTGTTACATCAGGATTGAGTTGATTTTGAAGTGATTCTGGCCATTCTGGCTCCCAGTAATTGAAAAATCTGACTAAATAGGGGCAACCATTTGCACAATATCTTGTTCCAACACACCTATTGTAAACCTGTACATTAAGACCTTCCGCAGTATGATAGCTAGCATAAACTGGACATACTGGCTCGCAAGGAGCATTGTCGCAGTGCATGCAAAGAATAGGTATAAACTTTGCTTTTACATCAGGAAATTCACCCTCCCAGTACCTTTCAACACGGATCCATTCAATTCCTCTTGCATCTTTGAAGTTATCTTCTGTGTTAATAGGGATGTTATTTTCAGCCTGACATGCTAGAACACATGCTTGGCAGCCAGTGCACTTATCAATATCTATAGCCATGCCCCATTTAAATTTACTTTGTTTTTCTGCTACCATATTTCCTTCTTACTAATGACCTTTTTCTTCATCATGTTTTTTATCTTCCCAGTGATCACCAAAATTATGATCAAGATGCTCTTCGTGAGCCCTATGAAAACCTTCCTCTGCTGATTCATTTGGGCCTACTGTTAGAATTGGAACACCTGGTTCCACTGCTATAGCAGGAACAGTTCCTTCAAATTTAGAAACCTTCTTCTTATTTTTGGTTTTTTCAATTAAAACTGAAGTTGAGTTCCAAGAAATGTTACCATCTTCATTAAGTTTTGAAGTATCAATTAATTCGACAATATTTGAACCCCTTCCACTAGCATACCTTGTAAAATTTTGCTTTCCTAATCCTATAGGGATAGAAACAGAGTTGCTAGGAACTGCAGGATGTAAGTATGCCGGTAATTCAACAAACCCCGAATTTGATGTGACTTTCAAAATATCGCCTGCTTTAATTTTTAAACCTTCAGCAGTTTTAGTATTAATTTCTATCCAGCTGTCCCAAGTAATAGATGTTAAAGGATCTGGTGATCCTTGTGCCCAAGGATTTGCTAATGAATTTCCGTCGCCAAAAACATGAGACTTAAATGGTATTAAGTGAAAACTATTATTACTTCTTTTTACATCAGAAACTACATTGGTGATGTTAATTTTAGGGTTCTTAGGACCAGAAGATTTTTTATTTATGTTCCACCATCCCCCTCTAGTCATAATGCCTTTAAAAAAATCATCAGAATTTGAAGCTACAATCGAAGAATTATTATAAGAGCTGCTTTTATAAATTTTATTTGCTATTTCTTTGCACAAATCCATGTATGTAATACCGGAAAGCCCATTTTCCATTTGAGAAAGCAGAACATTAAAAAAGCTTTTAGAATCAAATAATTTCTTTGAGCCATCCCTAGTGTAAGGATCTGAAGCGACTGGTTGTCCAAAAGCAAATAATTGATATCCAGTCCTTGGCTCTGGTATGTCTGATCCCCAAGATTGCATAGTTGTGTTATCTGGTAAAATTAAATCACATCTTTCTAGTGTGTCATTAAGAACAGTTCCAAATCCTATTGATATTTTCGAGCTGTTAAATGCTTCTGTTATTGCTGATTTGCCTGGAATCTCATTTATTAAATCAACCCCCCTCACAATGATTAAATCTTGACTTCCTGACCTCCAGTTTTCAATTTCTTCTTTCCAGTAATCTAGAGAATCCCAAGATGAAGATACAGGAAGGTTTAGGTTCTCTCCATTAATTTCAATATCGTCAAAAACATTATCAGGATTTAAGATTATTCCGCCCTTATTATTTACAGAGCCAGTTAAATAATTTAATCCAAAAACTAAAGAGTTAATACTCTTTGAATTAGGATAACCAGATGTTGCTCCCCCAGCTAAAAATAATATTTTAGATTGGTTGTTGCTTTCTAGATGAACAATTAATTTTTCTATTAATTTTTCTAATTTATGATAATCAATTCCTGTAGCTGATCCAACAGATTTTGGATCAAGAGAGGAAGAGGAATTATTAAGTTCAGTAATATCTGATATACCTGCTAACTCTTTGAATTTGTTTATATTGGCTGGATTACCTTTGCCGCTTTTAATAATTTGATCAGCAATCATTAGGGCTATCAGCCCCTCTCTTCCAGGTTTACTACAAAGCCAAGTGTCAGCAGCAGCAGCAGTTAGGGACATTCTTGGTTCTATTTGTACCATATGTCCTCTATGGTCTTTACTTCTAAACTTTCCAAATTGGTTTTCGTATTCAACTGGACCCCATGTTCCAAGAAAATCAAGGCCAAAAGATATAATTAAATCTGAATTTTTTATATCAAAGTAAGGTAAACTTTTTGTTCCAAACACTTCCTTGGATGACTCGTACATTGAGTAGTCATGAAGTGATGATAAAGTCAGGTGCTTCAATCCTTTTTCATTAGAAAATTGATCAATTATACCTTTGTTCATTCCTCTAAGTGATTTGGTGATTATTGATTTGTTTCCTTTAGATAACAGAGATTCTTTTAGGATTGACTCTGCTTCTTTCCATGATATTGGCCTGTGGTTACCTGAACTTGTTTTTCTGTATAGAGGACCTGATATTCTATCAGGATGATATAGTGTTTGAATTTCAGTTTCTGTTACAGCTTTGTGTTTACCTAATGTATTTGGAAAATCAGGATTGCCTTCAATTTTTTTAGCTCTTCCCTGCATAATCCTTACAATTACACTTTCGCCATGCTCGGAAGTATCGCTGGTCGTGGCATACCAATTATCCTCACCTTTGACGTAGTCTTCTGGCATATCAACAGGACTTTGAATTATATATTCTTGCTCTGGCACACCACATGCTTCAAAAATAAATGCTCCAAGTGCTGTTCCACCCAAAAGCCCCATGAACTTTCTTCTAGAAACATTATTATTTTTTGTATTATCTAGTGATGACAAGTTTCACATCCTACTGAAGCTTCATTTGCTCTATGACATGCTATACATTGCCCCATCTTTAGTGGCTGATCTTGCCTAACCTGTTCCATTCCGGCTACATTTCCATGGCAAGTTGAGCAAACTTGAGATATAGAAACGGTTCCGTCAGGCAGGGTTTCAAAACCGACAGGCTTATTTTGTATAGCTTCTGGATTTTCTGTTAGGTACCATATGTGAGGAGCGTGAACAAATCTTACATGATCAGGCATCCTATGAACCCTTTCCCAGTTTATTGGAGACTTGGTTTCTTCGTATAATCCATAATTTCTTAAAGTTTTTAATTGGTTGTTTGATTGTTCCCCTATAACTCTATGACAAGAAACGCAAAGTTCGACAGGAGGCACTCCTGCCCATGCCTGCTCTGATACTTGCTTATGACAGTAAGTGCAATCCATTCCTAACCCTTCCATGGTTGTCCCGTCATCATTTATTCTTGGCTCCCCTGATATACTTATGTAAGGATTTCCTGTGTCAGGATCTATCAATGGCCCAATACCCGCATGTATTGTATGAGGAAAGCTTATTGGTTGGTCTGGGCTCTGATCAAAACCGAAAACAGGCAACGGGTTTCCTAACCAAGCTGTCATCACGAATGCCTGTATAAAACTTAAAACTGCAAATATACCTAGGCCTCCTATAGCCAATAAAGGAGCTAATAATTTTAACCAAGTAGGAGTTGTTTTATCCTTTTCTTTTATTATTTCAACTATACCTGCAGCGAGGTAGAGTGGTGCGTAGAGTATGTCTAATAATTTTTTCATATATATTTAATTATTGCCAAAAATTTGGGTAAATATCAGAGATTATTCCTATAGATAAAAAAAGTGCGTAAAGAAAAAGAGCCACATCTGCGATAAATGCAATTGTGCCTATAACGTATAAAGGCAATCTGAATTTATTGAATTTTTCACTTATTGTGCCTGAATCTACCGCAGAAGGTATTACTGCGTGAGCAATTACAAGAGACGGGGCAGCAATTAATGCTAGCACTAGGCATGTCCACATCATTTTAAGCGCATTTAATCTTGTAACCCAATCGTCACTAGTTAAAATCCCTGGATCCAAATTTTTCCTTCACTAAATGAATAAAATTTTCTAGAGAAAAGCTAACACATGTTAGGTTTTATCGTCAACCTAATTTTAGATTAAATCAACCCTTTTTAAAAGCTGAATAAAAAACTATATATTCATGACCAAAATGGTATACTTTATTAATAAATTAAGGGTTGCTTCTTAAGAATGTTTATTTATACTAAAGATTATCAATAAAAATAATTTAGAGAGTATCTAGAAATTAGGGAATAAATTATGAAGGAAGATTTTCAAAGCAGAAGAGATTTTATGAAAAAATCAGGGATTTTTGTCGGGATTTTTGCTGTCATATCTTCAATGCTAAAACCCGGGAAATATTTATTTCCCTCAAAAATAGATTCAGATTCAGCATTTAATCCTAGGGACCCTCAGAATAAAATATAGAATTTGAAAAGGTGATAGATGGAAAAGAAAAAGCTTGAATGGCTTTTTGAGTCGATGTACAGGATTAGAAGGTTTGAAGAAACTATGCTTGAACAAACCTTCAAAGGTAAATCTATGGGCGTTACGCATAGCTCTGATGGCCAAGAGGCCGGGCCAGTTGGCATTTGTGCTCACTTAACAGATAAAGATTGGATTGGGTCTACCCACAGAGGTCATGGGCATTGTATTGCAAAAGGATTGGATACAAAAAAAATGATGGCTGAGATATTTGGAAAATCCACAGGTCAGTGTAAAGGAAAAGGAGGATCTATGCATATTGCAGATTTTTCTAAAGGTATGCTGGGAGCAAATGCAATTGTTGGCGCAAGTATTCCTCTTGCTGTCGGGGCTGCATTAAGTTCTAAATATAAGGGTATAGAAAATGATTCTGTAGGTGTAACTTTTTTTGGTGATGGAGCAACAGGACAAGGTGTTTTGCATGAAAGTATGAACTTAGCATCAATTTGGAAATTGCCTGTGATTTTTGTTTGTGAAAATAATCATTATGCAGAAGCAACTCCAGTTGAATATGCTGTTTCAATTGAAGATATTTCTGATAGGGCAGCAGCCTATTCTATGCCAGGTGTTACTGCTGATGGAATGGATGTTTTTAATGTTTATGAGATAGCTGAGGAAGCTATTAACAGAGCAAGAAAAGGAGAAGGCCCAACCTTAATTGAACTTAAAACATTTAGGTATCATGGTCATTTTCATGCTGATGATCCAAAAAAATATAGAACTCCAGAGGAAGATGAAAAATGGAGAGATAGAGATTGCTTAAAAATATTTGAAGAAAAAGTCACTTCGAATAAATCTATGACTTTAGAGAAAATAAAACAACTAAAAGACTCAATTGATAAAGAAATGTTAGAAGCAGTAGAATTCGCAGAAAAATCACCAATGCCTGATATAGGCGAACTTTATAGTGATGTATATGTGAAATATAAGGATTAATGTATGACTTTTGATTATTCACAGACATTTAGAGGTACTACAGGATTGCCAAATACAGATAATGTTCCAGGCTCTGAAATGAGATATAGAGATGCTTTTAATTTAACTTTGAGAGCAGAACTTGAGAGAGACCCTTCAGTATTTGTTATGGGAGAAGATATTGCTGGTGGAGCAGGCAGATTTGAAAAAGACGGAGAAGTTTCTTATGAAGAAAAAGAAGGGTTTAAACCTCTTGATGCATGGGGTGGGCCTTTTGCAGCTACTAAGGGATTAATACAAGATTTTGGCCCAGAAAGAATTAAAGATACACCTATATCTGAGGCAGGAGTTTTAGGGGCCGCTATTGGGGCCGCTTTAACTGGAACTAGGCCAGTGGTGGATCTGATGTATTTTGATTTTGTGACCGTAGCATACGATCAATTGCTTTCCAATGCAGCAAAAAGTAGATATATGTTTGGAGGGCAAACTAAAGTCCCTTTAACAATGTTTGCAAGATCTGGGGCAGGAACTGGTCATGCTGCCCAGCATTCTGAATCTTTTTATTCTATGCTGGTTCATATACCAGGCCTAAAAGTTGTAGTTCCATCGGATCCTCTTTCAGTTAAAGGTCTATTGTCTGCTTCGATTAGAGATGATGATCCTGTATTTCTTGTTAATGATAAGAAGCTAATAAATTTAAATGGATTTGTTCCTGACGGAGAAGTTGTCTTTGAGTTAGGTAAAGGAAGGTATCTTAAAAGAGGAACTGACGTAACTTTGATTGGAATGTCATATACTTCTGAAATTTGCAGAAAAGTTGCAGAAAAGTTAGAAGGATCTGGAGTAAGTTGTGAGGTTATTGATATGTTGAGTTTATCCCCTTTAGATGAAGATATAATCTTAGAGTCAGTATCAAAAACAAATAAAGTAGTGATCGTTGATGAAGATACTCCTATGTGCAGTATGGCATCAGAGATATCTTCTATTATTGCTGATAAAGGTTTTGATTTTTTAGATGCTCCTATAAAAAAAGTTAATTCTCCTCACACCCCAGTTCCTTATAATAGAGATTTAGAATTTTCGTTTATGCCAAGTGAAGAGAGAGTTATAAAAGCCATCCAAGAAATTGTTGAATATTAAGGAGAGCTTATGATCAATATTGGATTTATAGGAGCAGGAGCAAACACAAAGAATGCTCATATACCAAAATTAATCGAGCAAAAAGGAGTTACTGCTTTTGGAGTAGCAAATAGGAGTTATAAGTCAGGCGAGGTTGTTGCAAAAGAATTTGGAATAGAGAATGTCTATAATTCTTGGGAGGAACTATTAGATGAAGACAGTATTGATGCAGTATGCATAGGAACTTGGCCCAACATGCATTCAATTTTGACAATAAGGGCACTAGAAATGAATAAGCATGTTCTTTGTGAAGCAAGAATGGCAATGAATTCATTAGAAGCAGAACAAATGTTTGAGGCATCAAAAAATTATCCTAATTTAATAACCCAGATTGTTCCCGCCCCTCACACATTACCATATGACAATACAATTAAGAATTGGATAAAGAACGAAATGGGAGACCTAATTTTATTTGATGTTAAATGTACTACTGGTGAGTTCCCAAACTATAATAAATCACTGCATTGGAGAGAAGATAGAGATATATCAGGTAATAATATTATGCATATGGGAATTTTTTATGAAGCAGGTATGAGGTGGTTAGGGACTGCATCCAGCGTATCTTCTCATTCAAATGTACTCATTAAAAAGAGAATGGATAAAAGCACAGGAGAAGGAAAAGAAATCTCAATTCCTGACCATTTAGAAGCTATTGGCGATATGTCATGTGGAGGTAGTTATCAT